>Ga0247611_10000452_pt1 | contig 83390 bp, 63 predicted proteins | sample 177DNAGHGhighgp2_FD_192422 | JGI IMG/M metagenome (GOLD analysis project Ga0247611, IMG submission 192422) | Sheep rumen microbial communities from Palmerston North, Manawatu-Wanganui, New Zealand - 1770 DNA GHGhigh gp2 | ecosystem: Host-associated > Mammals > Digestive system > Stomach > Rumen... | reverse complement strand
ATACGTTCTTATAATTCTTTGCGTCTATAACCGTGTCTTCACCTACATAGTTGACGTATCTGACAAAAGGGACAGGTTGATAGGAATCTGTATCATAGTTGATGTCAACATACAATAGATCTGTATATACTTCCTCCCAAGTGGTGCCAGTAGGGTAGCACTCATAACCCTCTTCTTGCGCAAATGCGTGACCCCATGATAACGTGAGTATCATCGCAAAAAGCAAACTGCGAAAATATACTGATTCCTTCATCTTTATTTCCTCCATTTATTTAATGAATACTTTTGTCGAGGCAATGCTGCCATTCTTGTTAACTTGGATGCCATAGATTCCCGAAGTCCATCCTGATGTGCTCACATGAATGCTGTTACCCTTAACAGCTTGAGAAACTTTTGTATTACCAGTAATCATGTTCGTAATGGTCAGCTGCCATTCGCTTGCTGCCCTTTCGACATTAATTAAAGATTCTCTCTCTGCATTTTCAATAATTGCCTCTATATAGATGTCAAGTCCTCCTCCTGATTGGGTGGCATGAATAATCGGTCCAATTATCCCAATGTTTCTTACAGTGGTGGTTATCAGATATGGTATGTAGTTATGTTTCATGATGGCTACGTAAGTGCTACCGTCGAGGCCATAAAATGTGGCACCATTGGTGTTATAAGCCACTTGACGTGTGCCGTGTTCGTCAAGAACGGCAATAGTGCAACTGTCCACAGGTGAGATGACATCAAGAATGCCTCCTGAAGTGGAATGGATGAGATATGGACCTTGAGAAGTGCCGTTGACAGATGTGAACGAATGGATACTGTCTGTCCATACTGGCATCTCTGGGTCACCCATGATATTCATAGATAACAAATGATCGTGGTATAGTGTGTTGATGTCGAGATCCTCATCTCCGAATTCATTATAAACTGTTGTTTTAGCTTCGGTTGCTATAGCTGCTATGGAATGTGAATGGGTTACGGGTGTGCCTGCATAAAGGTATTGTAGGAAATGACCATTATACTGGTCCACCCATAGTATGGGAATGCTGTCACCAATTGCTCTACTTTCCCCACCAGCGGATGGTCTTGAACTTCCAAAATAAGCAAGTGCACCACCATCGGGATTGCGGAGGAAGCTCTCACTCAGACATGGTTCATAATCAAATGCATTTGTTGAACAAGCACCTGTAACGACAACTGAGCCAGGGGTGTTGATTTGTGCTGCAGCATGGCTGTTCGTATAATGTTGTGAAGAGTTGGCCGCAACCAACCAGCTTACAGTGTCTCCGTGAGATATCTCATGAATAACATTGAAACATGAATCAATCACGCTATTGAGATTGTCGCCATTAATGGTGAATTGGTAGCTGGATCCTGTGTCAAAAAGTTTCTTGAGCTCTCCGTTCCAATAGCTACCTACAAATTCATCGTATATCTTTTCATTAAGATATTGACTGTCGCTTTTTCCACTAGGAGTGTTAGCTTTCAATTGATATCCAGCAAGAAGCATGTTCTTGTGTATGTTGACACCATTTTCGTAATTGATTAGTTTTTCAGTGTAATCCTCTATTTGTTGGGCTGTCCTGACAGGTAGTCGGGACAAATAGACACAGGGGATATAATCCAGACTATCTCCGACCTCGCCCGCCTTTCCATTTAAGTTGTTATCCCAGCTATAGAAAGGGTCATCTTCATCGCATGAATAATACCAGTCTGAAGGTGTCGTATCGCCTAATACACTTGAAGAAAGGTCTCGAACAAAACATAATTTAGCAGGCACCACACTGTCATCACCCCCGAGCAGCACCCATTTCTTCCTCGTAGGAGAAGCGTAGTCCATGATATAGGCTTTGATTTTGGATTGCGCATATATGAATTGGGGATACTTTGAATAGATGGAATCTAATGTGACGATTTTCGTTCTTAGGCATTTTCTGCGTTTCCATTGTGCCAGTTGATTGAAACTGCTGGCAAGGGAATTACTCGTGATGATAAGATAGTCAATAGTGTCATTTCCTGTTCTGTCATTCGGAATCTCGGGTGTGTTTCGAAGAATTGCAGAGGTGTTTAGTGCCTCATGAATTGAAACAGGGCTGATGTCCTGTCCGGCAGGGATTCCATGGAATGTGATATGAACATTTTTGACAAATCTCAACGTTCTTAAATTAATGTCATATAGAAAAGGAGTGACTTTCAATAGGAGATATCCTCTATCATTTTGATATTTCACCCCTGCAAAATGAAGAGGGGAGGTCACGGATTTCGTGGCAATTTCACAGGTCTTATCCTGTGTTATTTCGTTGCGGATTGATGGCCTCGGATTGGATACCATGACTATCTTGTCACATAGTAAGCTGTCGGTGTAACTCACTTCTACGGAGACATTCTCCTGTCCTTGTTGTAGAGGAATTCTGTAAAAAAAATAAGGAAGGTCAGGAGATAAACTGTCACCGCAAACCCTTCTGTCTTTTAAACTGGTGGCAATAGAGGTTACACCGTCGTCAGTAATGATACTGAAGTCATTCTTCGAATAGGGTAAGTCCAGCGTCTGTTGAGCTTGAACATAAGTTGAGCTTGATAGTAATATCAAGCAATAGATGATTTTTTTCATAAGCTTGTATATAGATGAAAAGCAAGTCGCAATTATATTTATGTTTCACGTAATATCACAGGGATAGGAATGCTGGTCTTTTTTAAACATTTCGAACTCCTAATGTCTGAGTCGTCGGTGTTGTACATCTTGGCCCTTGCCTTGCTAACGGAGTTTGTGTCTTATTGATGTTCTTGGCACAGCGATTGAATATTCAGCAAATATAATACAAAAATATTAGTCTTCCAAAAAGGTTTCTGAAATTATTCTGTTTCCCATCCCCATGAATTACATATTTTTTCTATGTCATAAGCAGGTGATTTGAGCGAGTTCGTTATTGTGTTAAGATACGTCACTGACTATCAGGTTTGCGGGAAACTGTTGACTTATAGTGGTTTCCATTCTGATACACTTTCAGTTGCGCGAAACACAGCGAGCTGCATAATGAGGCAGCGATTAAAACAGATGTCTTTTTCATAATAGTTTTTTCGTTTAAATATTTGTGGAAAATAATAAGGTTTATGGCAAGGTTAAATCCTTGCCATAAACTACAGAGTAAGTGCTACAGCTCAATCATCGCCGAGAACACCTGGGTGTCGATGGTGATGCACAGCTCGAAGGTGCCAGTATAGCTTGCAGGGATGGTGACGGTGCCATCGGTGCCGACGGTGTCAGTGTAGATGACCACATTATTTAATAAGAGGGTGACAGAACAGCTGGCGAGAGACTCTCCAAAATAGAAGGAGCTGCCGTCTTGATAGATGAGCAACGTGGCCTCCGGGGATTTGGGTGGGTCACCGTGGCCGACAATTGGATTGTCGATTTTCTCAGTCATGATGATGGGGTCATTGTCATCCAAAACAGTTGCTTTAGTCAGACAAAAACACGCACATGTAAATGCAAAAATAAAAAATAATTTCTTCATAGCTTTGTTGTTCTTGATTTCACAACAAAAATATGATAATAATTGATTTACACAAAAAAATCAGACGAAAAAGAGTACACAAATAGTACACATTTATTGTAAATGATTTAATATCAATGTTTTACAATTCGTCAAGATTGCTCGATAATGCTCTGGCATCTTTGTTCCCAAATAATTTGTAATTGGCTGATGCCTTTATGTTTGAGACTCTTTGTTTTGAAGTGTCAAGAAGAATGGAAAGTTCGCCACTTGAAAAGTGAAGCATTGTTAGCAAACAAGTATAAATTTCTTGTTGGCTGAGATTATTGGAAACAATGATTTTTTCATAAAGTGTTGGATTAGAATATTCAATTGTTTCTATCAATAATGTCCAATCCCTATTACAAGGTAAGATTTTTGGAATATGTGGAATGGCCATTTCCTTGAAATTTTTCACGATGTCGCTTTTGGCCAATACTATTTTTTTCATATCTGGAGAAAGCCGATCGTAAAGGCTCTTCATCTTATCCAGTTTGGATTTAAGTAGGAAGATTTCATCTTCTTTCTCGTTCAATGCCACGTCCTTGTCAAGTTTGAGGTTTTCGGCCTCATAGCATGCATGTCGGTATTCAGACATAAGGTTTGTATATGATATACCCAGTGTCTCGATTTTCTTCTTCTGTGTCCTCTTGTACCTTATAAAGAAATAGGCAGAAATCAACATGATGAACAACATCAGCATGAGCAACTGCCTTGAAACCCATTTCGACTTCTCTGCCCTGACTGCCATCTCTTTCGATTCTTTCTGCAAACGGTTATATTTGTTGTATGCTGCTGCTTGTGCTACGGCATCGACTTGGTTTTCATCGAGTACTTCATCAACGCTTTTTTCATAGAGTGCGGCATATTTTGATATAGAGTCAATGACATTCTTGTTTCTGTAAAGTGACAACAGCCCTTTGTTTGCCTTAAAATCATGGTTGAGGTGGACATTTTGCAATTTTCTGAAATAAAAATCTGCTGAATCATTTTTCTGGACCTCTAAATAGTAAAGCCCTTTGCTATAGTAATAGTCTTCCCTGCCTTTGCTGATGTTGCCGTTTGAGTCGAAAAGGCCAGACTCTGCCTCATACATCTTCATCATCTCCCTTGCCTTTTCGTAATTGGAATTCTGCAGGTGGATATAAATGGCCGTAGGGTAAACGCTTGCCGCCTCTTGATGCAAGCCATGACTCTCATATTCCTTACGACATTGTTCGGTAATGTAAAGGCAAGATACGGTGTCGCCCATATCATAATAGGAGCCGATTGTCATCTCTTTCCCACGGATATGGTTATACATATCACCACTTCTTAGTGCAAAATGACTAAACAGACGCCACGCTTCCAATTCCTCGTTTGGCATACACTGCGACCGATAAATTTTGGCAATCTGTCCATAGATGCGGAAAAGGTTTAGGAAATCACATTCCTGGGATGTTGTGTCGGCACTGGCCACAGCATCCTGATAGCACTGAAGAGCACGGGGAACCTCACCCATGTCACTGTATGCACGTCCCAATAGGTAGTATGCCGTCATCCGCTCGTTGGGAGTGCCGTGACTGTCGTAGTATTTCACCAATTCCAGCTGTAGACTGTCATTGTTGAATACTGTGTCGCACTTGTTCTGTGCCATTAGGCGCAGAAGTTGCCAGCGTTGGAGGCCGCCGCGGGAAAGTTCTTTTTCGTACGGAACTATGGAGTCAAGGATGGCAAGGGCAGAGTCGGGATTTGTATTCATCAGTGAATCGGCTTTTTCTAAAGACTCATCGTACTTTCCCGACCTCGTGCAAGTTGTCAATACCAGTATGATGGTGATAAAGAAGCAACTCATCACCGACATCCGCATGGAAAACTTGTTTGGAGAGTTCCGCGTGGAATGCAGTAAGTCATACTCTTGATTATAGATTTTGCCGTTGTCTTCGATTTCTACCATAGTTGATTTTTTTGCAAAAGTAGTGCTTGGTGACTGAAAAACCAAAAAAAAGTGTGTTTTATTTTTCCTGTTGAGCCACACACAATCAACTCTACCATGGTTGCTTTCTTGGCTACTCTTTTCTGGAGCTGAAACAGACACTAGTTTTTGAGTTAATAAAAGACAACATCAACAACACAGGACAACATTTTCAATTCACAATTCACAATTATTGCGCCTTCAGTGCATATCTCTCACCACTCACCTCTCACCTCTCACCACTGATTAGTATTAATGAAAGACAACATCAACAACATAGGACAACATTTTCAATTCACAATTCACAATTATTGCGCCCTCAGTGCATATCTCTCACCACTATCCACTCACCTCTCACCACTGATAACAACTTAAGTGCAAAAAAAAAGAGAGTTACATCTCTGTAACTCTCTGAATCTCAGTGTACACCCGCAGGGGTTCGAACCCTGGACACCCTGATTAAGAGTCAGGTGCTCTACCAACTGAGCTACGGGTGCTTTTTAAATTGCGAGTGCAAAGGTATTGCTTTTTTTTCATTCACCAAAATTTTTTGGAGGTTTTTTGTTTTCAAGTGCTAATTAATGTGAATTTTCCAGTTTTTTTTAGTGTTTGAGTCGATTTGTTGATGGTTTTTTGAGTCTTTTGTTGTTTAGTTTTGAGTTTTGAGTTGATGAGCTTCCTGCATAAAAATGTTTGATTGATGAGGGAAAATCAGGTTTTTTCACTAATTTTGACCCGGAGAAAAGAAATGATGAGAAGAAGTGCTGTGGCATTTTGTCAGAATGGATTGGCCATACCAGAGAGAAGATACAAATGGGCAAGATTCGTGAACTGAATATCCGTGACCTTGGAGGCATTCCCTTATCTGGTGGTAAGGGTAGGGTCCCCTGTGGACTTTTCCTGCGCTCGGGTAAACTTAGCATATTGACGAAAGAAGAATGTGCCCGTCTATGCAATCAATTCAAAATCAGATGTGTCATCGACCTGAGAACACCTGTTGAGGCAGAAGAATTTCCAGACCCTTTGCCCGAAGATGTGGACTATTTGCAAATTCCTCTTTTGAAAGACGGAGCGGTTGGCATCACACATGAGACGGGCTCCGACCCGATGACCATCATCCGCAATCTTCGTAAGCATCCGGAGAAATTGAAGGAAATGGTCCCCGACTTCAAGGCACTTTATTCAGATATTGTTACCGATGATTATTCACGAGAGCAGTTGGGGAAAGTAATTGCTACCTTGAAAGCGAATGCTGAAAGCAACAGATGCACACTCTTTCATTGCACAGCAGGGAAAGACCGCACAGGAATTGTCAGTATGGCGTTGCTCAAAGATTTCGGAGTTGGCGACGACGAGATTATAAAAGACTATTTGCGCACCAATCGAAATGCATTCTGGCCTACATTGAAAAAATGTATCGGCATCGGGCTGTTGACACGAAACGGGAGCCTTGTGAAAATAGCTTACAAATCCTTTATGGCCGACAGAAAACTCATAGAATTAGCCATCCAAAACTACAATCAACAATGACATTACCCAAATTTATCATCACTATCGACGGGTTTTTCCGTCTGGGAATGGTCAACCAGCATCAGGATTTGCTGAAGCCAGGCGACCAATGTATAGGCGGCGGGTATTATTATATCGATTACACCTCGCAACGTCTTGTTCTCGACCGGCAATCCTACGATTTTGGCCGTCCAAAATGGCATTTGCTGAAAGTGCTCCGCATTCCATCTGCTTATCGGGGCCTGAGACTTATCTACAAATACGATGATGGTTTCCATGATGATTTCAACGTCAGTGAGCAACTGCAAATAGAATATTATGACTGAGGTATAGTGGTAAGTCATAGGGTATGCCAGCATAGCTTTTGCGTTCAATTATAAAATGTGTATTGTCAATTGTTCGTTGCGCATTGTCCATAGCGAATCATTTTTCTCCATTTTTTTTGTTAAAATCGGTGAAATATCGTTTTTTTTGTGTAAGTTTGCACTTTAAAACGAAGAAGTAAGTAATCAAATCCAGTTTTTATGGCAAATGTTATAAAGTTAAAGAAAGGCTTGGACATACATCTTCAGGGAGAAGCAGCCAGAGAACGGATACCCGTCAAGTCGGAGGGCGACTTCGCTCTCATGCCCGATGAGTTTGTGGGTGTTGTTCCAAAAGTTGTGGTTCGTGAGGGTGACAAAGTCAAAGCCGGGGATTTCTTGTTTGTCAACAAGAAGTTCCCTGAAGTGGGTTTTGCCTCTCCTGTGAGTGGCACGGTTACCGCTGTAATCAGGGGCGACCGCCGCAAACTACTCTGTGTGAAGGTAAGTCCCGACCGTGATCAGGTCTGTCGCTCTTTCGAGGTGGGCAAAGTGGACGCCATGGATGGTGCCGCTGTGCGCAAGTTGTTGATGGAAGCCGGTCTGTTCGGGTACATCAACCAACTTCCGTACGCTGTTTCGGCAGAACCCACCGGTGAACCTAAATCCATTTTTGTCAGTGCATTCAGAGACATGCCTCTCACCGCGGATTTCAGTTTTGAACTCGATGGGAATGAGAAGGAATTCCAGGCAGGTCTCACGGCATTGTCGAAAATTGCAAAGACCTATTTGGGTATCAGCGCCAATCAGCAGTCAGGTGCACTTGCTGGCATGAAGGATGTGGAAGTGAATGTTTTCGACGGTCCCTGTCCCGCTGGCAATGCCAGTGTGCAAGTCAATCATCTCGACCCGGTGAACAAAGGTGAGGTGGTATGGATGGTGGAGCCCACTATCGTGATTTTCATTGGTAGGCTTATGCTGACCGGCAAGGTGGATTTGCGCCGGACGATAGCATTGGCCGGTAGCGAGATGGCCAAACCCGCATACGTGGACGTTGTGGTGGGACAGCCTCTCAAGCAACTCTTGAGCGAGCAACTGAAAGATACAGAGCATGTGAGACTTATCAACGGAAATCCGCTGACAGGAAGGAAGTGCTCTGTAGACGATTACGTGGGTGTCCACACCTCTGAAATCACCGCTATCCCCGAAGGTGACAATCGTGACGAGATGCTTGGATGGATACTGCCAAGAACACGCGAGTTCTCCGTCAACCGTAGTTATTTCTCATGGTTGTTTGGCAAGAACAAGGCATACAAACTCGACGCGCGCATCAAAGGTGGCGAGCGCAAGATGATCATGAGTGGCGAATACGACAGCGTGTTGCCGATGGATATCTTTGGCGAGTATCTGATCAAGGCCATCATTGCCGGCGATATCGACAAGATGGAGCAACTGGGAATCTATGAGGTCAGTCCCGAGGATTTCGCCGTTGCCGAGTTTGTCGATTCATCGAAGTTGGAACTACAGCGCATTGTCAGAGAAGGACTTGACATGCTGAGAAAGGAAAATGCATAATCAAACGAAACTTTAGGAATTATGTCATTAAGAAATTATTTGAACAAAATAAAGCCTTCCTTTGAGGAGGGAGGCAAGTTGCATGCTTTCCGAAGTGTGTTCGATGGTTTCGAGACGTTCTTGTATGTGCCCAACACCACTTCGCGGAGTGGAGCGCACATCCACGACGCCATCGACTCGAAACGCATCATGAGCATGGTGGTGATCGCGTTGATGCCGGCGATGCTGTTTGGTATGTATAATGTAGGCTACCAAAACTATTTGTATGCCGGAACACTCGAACAGGCCAGTTTCTTCAGCATCTTCTTCTATGGCTTCCTGGCCGTGCTGCCCAAAATCCTTGTCAGTTACATTGTCGGACTGGGAATTGAGTTTGCATGGGCACAATGGAAAGGCGAGGAAATCCAGGAAGGCTATCTCGTGTCGGGTATTATCATCCCGCTGATTGTGCCCGTCAACTGTCCGCTCTGGATTCTTGCCATAGCATGTGCTTTTGCCGTGATTTTCGCCAAGGAGATTTTTGGTGGAACAGGTATGAACATTTTCAATGTGGCTCTCGTCACGCGCGCTTTCCTCTTCTTCTCCTATCCGCAGAAGATGAGTGGCGACACCGTATGGGTTTCCACAGAGAAAATATGTGGCTTAGGCAACAATCTGCCTGATGGCTTCACTCAGGCTACACCGCTAGGACAAATCGGACAAGGCACAGGCATCGAGGCCAGCCTTTCCGACATGATTACGGGCTTTATTCCTGGCTCTATCGGTGAGACCAGTGTCATTGCCATTGCCATTGGCGCATTCATCCTCTTGTGGACCGGTATCGCATCTTGGAAGACCATGCTCAGCGTGTTTGTGGGAGGTGCATTGATGGCACTCGTGTTCTCCCTGGTATCTCCAGCCGACGAGCCGCAGATTCCATTCTATGAGCATCTGGTGCTGGGTGGATTTGCATTCGGTGCCGTGTTCATGGCTACCGACCCGGTGACCAGTGCCCGCACAGAATGTGGAAAATACATCTATGGTTTCCTCATAGGTGTGATGGCCATCATCATCCGTGTGATGAATCACGGCTATCCCGAGGGTATGATGCTTGCCATCCTTCTGATGAATATGTTTGCTCCGCTCATTGACTACTGTGTGGTGCAGCGCAATATCTCAAAACGAATGAAACGTTCAACCTCTAAGAAATAAGCGCTATGGGAAATGAGACAAAAAAAGGGTTGAACACCAACTCCAACGTATATACGATAGTTTATTCGGCCATACTTGTTGTCATCGTGGCTTTCCTGCTGGCTTTTGTCTATCAGAGCCTGAAGGGACTTCAGGATGCCAATGTGGCACTCGACAAAAAGAAGCAGATTCTCTATTCGCTCAATATCCGTGACCTGGATGATGCCGCTGCATCCGCCAAATACGATGAGGTGGTAATCAGCGACGATGTGATCGATATCGATGGCAATGTGGTGGAGCCTCAGACTGTGGAAAAGGAAAAAAACAAGGAGTCGAATGGCTTCAAACTCAACAGTGCCGATTACAAGAACAACAAACTGGCTGTGTTTGTCTGCCAGATAGACGGAGTCACGAAATATGTCGTACCCGTCTATGGAATGGGACTCTGGGGGCCTATCAATGGATATGTTGCCCTGAATGATGACTGCGAGACGGTTTACGGAGCCTATTTCAATCATGAGGGTGAGACTGCCGGACTCGGTGCTGAAATCAAGGACGACCGCAGTTGGCAGGAGAAATTCAAGGACAAGAAATTGTTCGCTCCTTCAGGCGACAAAAAGAAAATTGCTCTCTCGGTGGAGAAGAATGTCAAGGATGAAACCACACAGGTCGATGCCGTGACAGGAGCCACCCTGACCTCGAATGGCGTGCGCGACATGCTCAAAGAGGGACTGGAGAAATATACGACGTACTTTGACAAAGTGAAAAAATAAGGAGGATCCAAGGATATGAGTAAACTTTTTTCCAAAGAGAACAACGAGACGTTTATGAAGCCATTGAACTTGGATCATCCTATTTTGATTCAAGTGCTTGGCATCTGCTCGGCCCTGGCCGTGACTTCACAACTGAAGCCGGCCATCGTGATGGGACTCGCCGTAACGATTATCACGGCGTTTGCCAATGTCATTATCTCGCTCATCAGAAACACCATCCCCAACCGCATCCGAATCATCGTGCAACTCGTGGTGGTGGCTACACTGGTGACCATCGTCAGCCAGGTGCTCAAGGCTTTCGCCTATGATGTGAGCGTGCAACTCTCTGTCTATGTGGGACTGATTATCACCAACTGTATCCTGATGGGACGACTCGAGGCCTTTGCCATGATGAACAAACCATGGCCCAGTTTCCTCGATGGTGTGGGAAATGGTCTCGGATATGCCATGATTCTGGTCATCGTGGGAGCCGTGCGCGAATTGCTCGGCCGTGGCTCACTGCTGGGCTTCCAGTTGATACCACAAGGTGCCTACGACGCAGGATACATGAACAATGGTATGATGACCATGCCGGCCATGGCGCTGATTCTGGTGGGATGTGTCATCTGGGTACATCGTGCATATTTTTATAAAGAGGAGAAATAAGATATGGAACACTTGATTAGTTTGTTTTTCAGGTCGATTTTCATCGACAATATGGTTTTCGCCTTCTTCCTCGGCATGTGCTCGTTCCTTGCCGTGTCGAAGAATGTGAAAACATCCCTCGGACTGGGAATGGCCGTGACATTCGTGTTGCTCGTCACAGTACCCGTGGATTATCTATTGCAGACACATGTGCTGGGTCCCGACTGCCTCATCGAGGGAGTCGACCTCTCGTATCTCAGTTTCATCCTTTTCATCGCTGTGATTGCCGGTATTGTGCAACTGGTGGAGATGACCGTGGAGAAGTATTCTCCGTCGCTCTATGCAGCACTCGGTATCTTCCTGCCTCTGATTGCCGTCAACTGTGCCATCATGGGTGCCTCGCTCTTCATGCAGCAGCGCATCAACATGGATCCCTCCAACTCGCAGTACATCGGCAGTGTGCTCGACGCACTTGTCTATGCACTCGGAAGTGGTATAGGATGGACATTGGCCATCGTGGCCATGGGCGCTATACGCGAGAAGATGCAGTACAGCGACGTGCCGGCGCCACTCAAGGGACTTGGTATCACATTTATCACCGTAGGACTGATGGCCATGGCCATGATGTGCTTCTCGGGACTTAACATTTAATGAAAGGAGGATAAGATTATGATACAATTCATTTTTGCAAGTATAGGAGTATTCCTGGTGATTATCCTCCTTTTGGTCATCGTGCTTCTGGTGGCCAAGAAATACCTGTCGCCAAGTGGTAATGTCAACATTCTCATCAATGGCGACAAGACCATCTCGGTGGGCCAGGGAAGCAGTCTGATGACCACGCTCAATGAGAATGGCATCTTCCTGCCGTCGGCTTGTGGCGGAAAGGCATCATGCGGACAGTGCAAGGTGCAGGTACTGGAGGGCGGAGGCGAGATTCTCGATTCCGAGCGCCCGCATTTCACCCGAAAGGAAATCAAGGACCACTGGCGTCTGGGCTGCCAGTGCAAGGTCAAGGGCGATCTGAAAATCAAGGTGCCCGAGAGCGTGATGGGTGTGAAAGAGTGGGAGTGTACGGTCATTTCCAACAAGAACGTGTCGAGTTTCATCAAGGAGTTTATTGTGGCTCTGCCTCCGGGCGAGCACATGGACTTCATCCCGGGTTCGTATGCGCAGATTAAGATTCCTGCCTACGACTGCATCGACTATGACAAGGACTTCGACAAGGATGATATCGGTCCCGACTATCTGCCCTCATGGGAGAAGTTCAATATCTTCTCGCTCAAGGCCCACAATCCTGCAGACACCATCCGCGCTTACTCCATGGCCAACTATCCCGCCGAGGGCGACCGCATCACCCTCACGGTGCGTATCGCCACCACGCCGTTCAAACCACGTCCCGAAGTAGGCTTTATGGATGTGCCCACAGGTATCGCATCCTCATACATCTTCTCACGCAAACCAGGCGACAAGGTGATTATGAGTGGTCCTTACGGTGACTTCCATCCCATTTTCGACTCCAAGAAGGAGATGATATGGGTAGGTGGTGGTGCCGGTATGGCCCCGCTGCGCGCGCAAATCATGCACATGACCAAGACGCTGAAAACACGCGACCGCGAGATGCACTTCTTCTATGGTGCACGCGCTTTGGTTGAGGCCTTCTTCGTGGAGGATTTCCTCGAACTGGAAAAGGAGTTCCCCAACTTCCATTTCCACCTGGCTCTCGACCGTCCCGATCCAGCCGCCGACGAGGCCGGAGTGAAATATACACCGGGATTTGTCCATCAGGTGATGTACGAGACTTACCTCAAAGACCATGAGGCTCCCGAGGATATCGAATACTACATGTGTGGTCCTGGCCCCATGTCGAAGGCTGTCCAAGGCATGCTCGACTCACTGGGTGTAGAACCAGAAAGCATCATGTTCGACAACTTCGGATAATCAAAAGAAGGGGAGTTAATCACTCCCCTTTTGTTTGGTTTGCGCCTGGATGCGAGATTCCCATTTTTTCATGCGAAGCCATAATTTTCAATAATCAACTTGTCATTCCCTCTTCTACAATCCCAGTTTGGTATATTGATGGCATGCAGGAAGCAGCCACAAACCACCAGTTACAATTTGCCCATTGCTATTCCCTTTTCCCGGAAAATAGATATGGACAGACTGGTGGCTGCCATTTCCCAGATTGTCAGGTGCCGTCCCGTGCTGCGTAATCGGTTTGTTGTCGGCAGTGACAATAGCATCCGGCAATATCCCGACGAGACGATGGAAGTACCCGTCTGTCGGCATCAGATGAGTGAGGAAGAGGCAATCGACTATATCCACCATGGCTTTGTCCGTCCTTTTCAATTGTTTGGCGCTGAGCCATTGTGCCGTTTCGAGACAATCGAGACACCACTTCACCATTGGCTGCTGATGGATTTCCACCACAGCATTGCCGATGGAATGACGATTGTGCAAGGACTGATGGGCCACGACTTGCCTGTCGCATACGAGGGAGGCGAGTTGGCCGTGGATAATCTTCTCTACACCCAAGCGGAGCAAGAGGATAAAATGCTGCTCAGTCAGCAGTACCTTTCATCAAAAGCCTTTTTCACCCAACTCTTCTCTGATGTAGACTTCACTTCGCCCTCTATGTTGCTGACAAGTCATTCCGCCGACGAGAGTGGTGATGGACTGGTTCGTCAACATATTCCAAGGGAAGAGATTGACAGGTGGTGTGAGTATCATGAAGTGAATGTCAATTTGCTCTTCATGGCCGCTTTTTGTGTCGTTGCATCCAAACTTTTCCGTGCCGACAAAGTGGCATTTGCCACACTGAGCCACGGGCGCGGCGGAAAGGCTCTTCGTCTGGCTTATGGCATGTTTGTCAAGACCATTCCCTTTGTTTCCGAGATAGATGCCGACGCTGTCGTGTTGGACTATATCAGAAACCTTCGGCGCCAGTTGATGGCCGTTGTCCGGCACACGGCATACCCTTATACTCATTTTTGCCGTGATTTGCAAAAGACCGCCCAACTTACCTTTGCCTTTCAGGGCGAACAGATTATGGAGAGGGTGTGCCTCGACTCTGAATATGTGGATGGCAAGCAACTGCGGCGCGAATTGATAGGCGATGATGTCGGATGCGTGGTTTATGCCCAGGCAAACGACTATGAGATACGGATGGATGCCAGTCCGGCTCAGCATGATATGGAGATGCTCAACTTGTTTGTGCTGTGCATGGTGCAATGCGTGAACGAGATGATGCATTGTCCTCATGCGGCGATAGGGCAAATACAACTGGCAACACCCTCGGAGACGAAACTTGTCCTCAATTTGTCGAAAGGGGAGACTACCCAATATGACCCGGAAACAACTTTCCCGGTTTTGCTGACTGCCCAAGTAGAACGCTCACCTCATTCCCTGGCTGTGACAGATGGTAATACGTCCCTCACATACAGCGAATTGGATATGGCAACCCGTCAACTTGCTTGCTGGATTCACGCCCAAGGCATGGGAAGTGGGGATTTTGTGGGAGTGAGAGCCATTCCTTCTTGTGGGTTCCTCGTTGCCGCTGTCGCCATCATGAGGGCGGGTGCGGCCTATGTGCCTATCGACCCCGCATGGCCGGATGACTTCCAGCAAAGCATCACCAAAGAAGCAGAGTTGAGACTCATACTCGACCCTGACCGGTTGCCCGATTGTGGTGAATATGCCGGTATGTCTCTTTCTGTCTCTGTATCTCCCGACGATATGGCCTATATGATGTTCACTTCAGGGACTACAGGTGCTTCCAAGGGCGTGATGATTCCACACCGTGCGTTGACCAATCTGTTGCATTTTCTGGTCCGGCGGTGGCCCCTGGATGCCAGTTGCCGCATCAGCTGTCATTCCTCTCTGGCTTTCGACGCTTCTGTCGAAGACCTCTTTCCGGTGCTGACTGTCGGCGGTTCGGTCCATATCATGCCCGAAGAGGTGAGGCACAGCCTCGACAAAATCCATCAGTTCATCAGCAGCCATGCGATCACTGGTGGCTGTTACACCACACAGTTGGGGGTGATGGTCGCCCGCAGGGCACATCCCACACTCCGCTATATTTGTCTGGGAGGAGAAAGGCTGACAAGCGTCCCCGAAGCCTCTTGCCGCGTCTACAACACCTATGGGCCCACAGAGTTTTGTGTGGATGCCACATATTGCGAGTTGCAATCGGGGAAATCATATCCGTCGATACCTATCGGACGGCCGCTCGACAACACAATCGCCCTCGTGCTTGATTCCCATGGACGGCTTTTGCCCCAGGGTGCTATTGGCGAGTTGTGCCTCGCCGGCTGGCAGATGGCACTGGGATATTTTCACGACGATCAACTCACCGACCTGCATTTCACCACATGTGATGTCATCGATCAACGCATCTATCATACAGGCGACCTGGCAAGATGGAACGACGAGGGCGAATTGGAATATGTGGGTAGGCTGGACCGGCTTGTTAAGGTGAATGGCTATCGTGTAAGTCTCGAGGAGGTGGAACGGCTGTTGGCTTCACTGCCGCATGTCACATCGGTGCATGTCAAATTGCTTTCTGGGAGGCGAAGCCATCAGATGTGTGCCTATTATACGGCAAATGACCTGATAGAGTCCAAGACGCTGTTGCGGATGATGCGTGGGAAATGTCCCACGTATATGGTCCCGTCGTATGCTATGCAACTCGACAAGATGCCGATGAAATACAATGGGAAAATCGATGCCAATGGTCTGCCTGCTCCCCAACAGGACGGCAATGCGCCTTTGGAGGTTCCCACGACCCTGCTGCAAAGACATCTGTGTGAGGCATTCGCCAAAGTGCTGAAGGTGGAACAAGTGGGAATGGAGGATGATTTCTTCGACCTCGGGGGGACGTCGCTTGCTGCAATGGAATTGATGGAGGAGATGGCGCAACGGGGATTCCCCATGGAATATGGCTGGGTCTTCAGCCATCCCACACCTGATATGCTTTCTCAGAAAATGTCGGATCATCTCGCGGATGTGGAATTTCATATCGAAGGGGATTACAGTGATATCCACCAACTCCTTGCACGTTCTGCGACACCGGCAAAGAGTGATTCTACCGAGGATTTTGACGGAAACTTGCTCCTGACGGGTGCTACTGGGTTTCTGGGTGCTCACATACTCCACGAGCTCCTCCTCTCATGCAAGGGGGAGGTCTATTGTTTGGCCAGGGCGGCATCGCAGGAGGAGGCAAGGCAGCGTCTCTTGGAGTCTTATCTTTATTATTTCGACCGTCTTCCGTCGGAACTGTTTCTACAGCGCATACATGTTGTTGTAGGTGATCTCTGTCATGAGGATTGGCTTACCTGTTTATACGACAGACAGATTTCTCTTGTCGTCAATTGTGCCGCCAATGTCAGGCATTATGCCAGGGTGGATGCTCTGGAGGCTGTGAATACGCTTGCGGTTGAGTCGCTCATGCGTTTTTGCCAGTCTGTGAATGCGCGGCTCGTGCAAGTGTCAACACTTGGCATTGCGGGGATGCACCACCGTGGCGAAAGGGCGCAGTTACTCACAGAGCGTGATTTGTATATAGGGCAACATTTGACCGACCCTTATTCATACACCAAATTCATGGCGGAAAAATCCTTGCTCCGTATGGTCGCAAAAACTGGAATGAAGGCCAACATCATTCGTGTGGGTAATTTGTCGCCAAGGTCATTCGATGGTAAGTTCCAGAGAAATGCCAGCGAAAACAGGCTGATGAATGCCATGAAACTTTGTGCCCTTCTGGGGTATGTGCCCAGGTCGGCTGATGACATTAGGGTGGATTTCTCACCCGTTGACATGGTGGCAAAGGCTGTCGTTCGTTTGATTGCGTTGACAGAGCCGCCCATTGTCAGCCATATAGCCAATCCGCAGTCTTTTTCCATCCGTGAGATGCTTGAGACCCAGGGAAATAGGGTAGAGGTGCTGGATGATTCCCTCTTCATGGAGATGGTGGAAAAAGCGAAATCTGATGCGCAAACAGCGCCTCTGGTGCTCTCTGCCGTCACCTTCATGTCGGCAGCAAAGGATTATCTCCCCAACCCATATCTCTGCCAATGCTCTGAATAGAATCACCACTTTTGACGCAAATTTGCTGATAAAACTTTTTTCCGCAGAATTGAATAGTTATGAGAGCTATAGGGTTTTCCCCTTTGTGTTTTAGGGATTTTCCTTGTTGGGGATAGACATCATGGTGTATCTTTGCATCGTGAACATATAACGACAAACTATTCTGGAAATATACGGATATCACCTCATGAGAAGAGTCGCCCATATCCTTCTGTTTTTGATGACAGCCATTGTCATGTATGCGCAGACACCGCAAACCGACGCTTTAGTGACTGATTATTACGCTAAAGTGCCTCTTGAGAACATCTATGTGCAAACCGACCGCTCATGCTATATTCCAGGTGACACAATATGGTTTAGGGCACATCTAGTGGATGCGGTGAGCAGAATACCCACCTGCGCTTCAAAATTTATATATGTGGAACTTCACGACCAGAAAGCTGACACGCTCCTTATGCGTGAGATGGTGAAATGTGACAGCAGCGGTGTTTTCGCTAATGCCATAGTCTTGCCAGAGGAGATGAAAAGCGGTGTGGTGACACTTGTAGCTTACACACAATGGATGCGCAACTTCGGTGCGGAAAACTTTTTCTACAAGCCACTACGTGTGATAGCCGACAATGTCCCAGTAGCAGTGCCAGTCTACAAATACGACATACACGAGGGTGAGATCATAAACGGGCACCTGCTGTCGGCTGCTATCCGCAACAACGCATTGCTGATTCAGCCAAACCTGCCCGACAACACCAATATGCAGCGCTTGGGGTGCGTGTTGTGTGGGAGCGGCAACCTCACCACTATCACACCCCTCACCGGCAAAGTGTTGCGCGTGAATTTGCAGAAGTTGCGTCCAGGATACCTTGAGGTAGCCATTGTCGATATGCAAAGTCTCGAAGTGTTGGCACGACGCATGACATTCATACCTGAGCATCAAACAGCAAAAGTGGACATAAAAGGCGAAGCAAAACACGACAAGGAGGAGATGTCGCTCGACATCGACATCACCGATACCGACGGTCTGCCACTGCAGGGCACATTTGCCCTCTCAGTTGTCGACAACGCCATCATACCTGCCGACACCACAGCGACCGACATCCGGCAAACACTGCTTATGTCTCCAGGTGCCCGTCAATCAGCCTCACTTTCCGACATGTTCTCACACCGCTATCCTGAAATAGAATACAACATACAGACAAGTCAACTGATAACAGGTGAGGTGCTAGGAACTATAAAGAAAAAGATAAACAGACCCAAACTGCTTGTGGTGAATCCCGTACTTGGAACACACCATGAGTTTGAACTTGGTGACAGTAGCCGTTTTGCGCTTTCCGTCGATCAGCCCGAACATGTGCCACTGCTTCTTGAAGGCACACGCAAAAGTGGCAAAGTGGCTTTTGTGGAACTGAGTGTCGATTCGTTGACTTACCCAACTCCCACACTCCCACGTTACGACTACATAGAAGCACAGCACATGGACAGGTTTCTGTCGCAAGCCACAATACAGCAACATGCCAGTTTGGAGATAGATTTGCCAGAGTTGGTTACAACAGCCATGAAACCAAAGGCCAAACCCATGAACTTTTTCAATATGGAACCCCAAAAAGGATTTCCCCCTGGAGACCCAAGGATAGCACGTGCAGCGTCTATGGAGGAACTGATGCACCGTTTGGGTATAAGAATCGTCTTGGGTTCCAACGGTGACAGAGGGCTATGGAATATTGGAAAGGTCTATGTGGATAATTATCCAGAAGAGGATTATGAGGAAGTACTCAGAATCAATCCCTGGGAGGTGAAATCAATAGAATTTTTCACGCCAAACAACGCCGAAAATAGTTTATTCGGAGTGCGGCCCGACTTTAGGGGCAATTTGCCCGGTGTGCTCTTTATCCATAGATACGACGGGCTTGACATGTCGAAACAACAAGCAAAACAATCCAGCTTACTCTCAATGGTGAAGGTGGACCATCTGGGTTATCGTCTTCCAATGAACTTTTATTCTCCCCAGTATCCCGATGCCGACAAGAGCCATTATCCATATTCCGACAACCGCACCACAATATACTGGAACCCCAAAGTAGAGACTGACGAAAACGGACACGCCACAGTGAAATACTATGCTTCCGACCACTCGCGCCAATATTTAGTTACACTGGAAGGAGTGACATACGATGGTATGGTAATCCACCACCAGATAGTGATAGAATGATTCAACACCGGGAATGGTGTAGAAAAGGCATTGTTCAGTCTTCAATATTTGAACGCCTTATAAGAATGGGGTGGGAGCGTCACTGCATACTTCATGGCTGAATGGCGTGTCCATCCCACCCAGTAATCCTCCATTTTCCCTTCTATGGTAGTGCCGTCTTCAAGATTCTTGAGAGGAGTCTTGAGGTCTTTCGTGCTGACAAGTTTCACTTCCATCAGCTCGTCATTGAAATTCTCCACAATGAGTGTGCGGTTGTCGTAGAGGAAGAGACTTACTTTGGCCGGACCGTCAAGGTAGAAGTCAAGGTCCTGGCTCATCACCCGGCGTATCTCAGTGAGTGCAGCGGAGGGATAGTCGTAGAGGCAACCCATGTCATCGGGAATGGTCAGCACATAGAGATAAGCATCGGCATATTTCGCCTTGTGGAGAATGGGAAATCCCGATACACCACCTGTCAGAGGGCGTCCGGCACTGATGATTTCCCAACTGTCGTTGGTCTGGTATCGAACTTGTGGGATGAGAATCTCCCTGCTGCTCTTGCCGTATCTTCCGAAATCGTTGACAATGGCTTTCAGGTCGGAACAGCGCAACTCGCAGACCTGTGCGATTTTTTCTGGGATTGCTTTCAGCACCCCGCTGGTAATCACCACATTGTTTCCCCTCATCAGTTGTCCTTCTATCTTCTCCAAGATGTCGGGGTCGGCTGCTGCCTGCTCAGTGAGCAGGATGGTCTTCTGGTCGGTGGCAAATGCGGGATGGATGTCCATAGGCAATCCTATCATGCCGAGGTAGTTCTGCAGAAAATCCTCACCCAATGAGTGGAAAGGCTTGTACGACTTGATGCCCACGGGATTGCCCAACTTTCCTGCGAGATCATCCGCCTTGCGCAGGACAACATCGGCGATGCGCGCCATTGTTGTGGGCGTCACGGTAGTATTGCCCATTTTGAAGGGTGCCCGCATCTCATCATAATCCCAACTGGTTCCTGTTCCTTGCCATGGGGCGCGGAACTCATCCCGCAGGGGGGTGTCAAGCAGTTGGTTGTAAGCAAAGAGCATCACGTCGCGAGACTTGGCAATGGCCGTCAGATGCAACTGTTCGGCATAGCGGTCCATGCTCATTTGAATGCCGCCGGCATCTACCCATCCACCGCCATTGTAGCCCGGACGCAGGTTCTCGAAATAGCGGATAATATTGTAACTGAGATAGTTTTGCAAATGCTGGGCACTGGCAGGGTCGCGCGTTTCCGTGCCCGTCCAGATGCCGTCGAAGAGCATGGGGCCATCTTCCAGATTGAAACCCAGACCTTGGAAATGATCATACCAGTTGGGGTATTTTATTATCACCTTGACCTTGGGGTTGACAGCCTTGGCCGGACCGATGACAAGGTTCTTGGCGGCATCGTTCATCAGACTCAGTCGGTACTCCGTCCATGTCTTGTTGCCTTTGGCTTCTATCTCCTTGGCACTCTTGCAACTGGTGAAGAAAAAGTCGTCCAGGAGGAACTCATCGAAATGCCGGGCAGTCAGTTCCGCAATGTGCTTGACCGTTTCACGGTGTTCTGGGTCGGAATAGCAGAATGTTTCAAAATCATTTCTCTCGTTGATGGTGTAGGTGATACCACCTGCAACCTCAAGCCCCTGTTTCTGGAAAAATTTCTTTGCCTTTTCGATGGTGGCATCATCTACGATGAGCAGGTCACGATGAGTCTCAAGGTAAATCTTGTCGACATCGAGTTGACTCGAAATCGTTATCCATGAAGACTCCAGCCATTTCGTATCTTTCATTTTCTGCACTTCGTATGCACGAACATAAACCGATACTTTGAAATTCCTATGCTTAGCCTCTGCATGCGCCACAGACAGAATGAAGATGATGAGGCATAGACTCAAACGAAAAAGACGATGATTCATAGTGGTAGTGTTTTAAATTTCTGCAAATATACAAATAAAATGTAAAGATACCTGAAAAACGACCTCCTTTTTTATGACAAAGAGTACTTTTCCCTCTCATACCCATATTGTACAGCATGGCTGTCTTCGCCTGCACACATTTACAATTCAATTTTTTATCAAAATCTATGCTTTTTGCTTTTTTATTATTAACTTTGCAATGACAGTTGATTCTTATCTTTACCATCCATCACAAAGGCCATGAACACCATTAACATTAAGATTCGTGGAGACAAGAGCGAGAGATTTTCTTGTCCACACTGCAATTCTAGACTTATGATTAAGACTAAACCCGAATACATGGGTAAGGTCATTTCCCTCACATGCCCTGCTTGCAAGACAAAGTTTCAGGTCAGGTTGATACAGGATGATCCACCCAAACCCAATATCCCCTTGGAAAAAGATACCTATCTGATAGGTCGATTCGGAGTTTACAAAATCCTTGAGGTTTTGGGTCGTGGTTCTTTCGGCATCACCTATCTGGCTGAAGCCCAGATGGAAATTAAAGAATACGATGGGTGGAAGTGCGAAGAAATGAGCACTTTGCCTGATGAGACTGTGGTGTGGCAAAAAGTGGTCATAAAAGAGTTCTTTGTGAAAGACAGCATGTTGCGAAATGTTGATGGAACCGTCGACGTGGATTCACGCAACATGAATCAGCAATACTTCAACGCATTCCTAAATGAGTCGAGCATACTTCGACAAATACACAACGAGCATATTGTGACAGTGTATGACTCTTTTGAGGCCTACAACACAGCCTACTATGTGATGGAATATCTTGAGGGTGGCACGCTGGCTCAACAATGGCAAGGCTGCCATGGACTGAGCGATGAAATGAAGGCTGCCAACATCATGTTGCAAATAGCCTACGGTGTGGAATATCTACACGCATGTGGATTCGTGCATCTTGATATCAAACCGATGAACATCATGCGTCGGAATGATGGTACATGGGTGATTATAGATTTCAGCATTGCCCGGAGTTGGTGCATGAGTAAAGAGCACTCCAAAGATTATCTCCGTTGTGGCTCTGCATTTTTTGCGCCGGTTGAGCAGGGTAGCTATTTTCCGGTAGAGGAAGAACTCCCCAAAATGGACATTTATGCGCTAGGTGCCACTTATTATTGGCTTTGCAATGGTATGCCACCTGATGCTTTTTTAGTGCTCCGTCAAGGCTTGCCAAAGCACGATATGGCCCGTTCAGGTATCACCCCATTGACCATACACATCATAGAGAGAGCAATGCGCCCCTATAGTGGAGACCGTTATCCACACGTGGGACAGATGATTGACGACTTGCGTATATCCCAGTATTCTCTTGGGAGGCTATTCGATGAACCCGATGTGGTTCTTCCAATTGAAAATGAGCCGTTAGACAATCGCAAGGAAAATACTCCATACTATCCATCTTATTCAGAACGTTACGACAATGAATATGATGGCCACACCTTATGTAAGATGACGGTCAATTCGGTTGTCTTTTCTTGTGAAACACCCGCTGACATCTCCATGCAGGAAAAGGTGATTGGCGATATGTCACCAAGTCCTTGTGGAATGATGTCGGAGCATCCGGTGGGTTCTTTTCGTGGAGTTATTGAGGCCCAGTCTTTCATGAGTAGATTGCAGAAGGGCACCTCTCTGAGGTTCCAATTTCCAAGTGATGCCACATTGGATAGATGGGCGGCACAGCATCCACATTACACATCCAATAATCCTGTGCTATGTTTCAAAACAACAGATGCCACCATTTATGAGGCCTCCATTGTCAATGGCCAGGTCTCTTATGAAAAAGCCATATTAAGAGGAATGTGGAAAGAGTTTGACTTGTTGTTGGAATTGCTAATTAAGATGCCACCTGTATTCTTCATGCCCTCGAAGTGGAGTTTTGGTTTTCATCCCGCCTGCAAGAATGGGAAATGGGGAATGCTACGCGACGACAATCGTCTTGTAATCGAATGCGAATATGATAATATAACCCCCGTGGCACATCTCACATTGCCCGGTCCGGGTCCCCTCAGGTGTATTTTAGGTTGCAGGGCAACCAAAGGCGATGACCTGGTCTTCTACGAATTGGCCCCCAGACAAGAACTGAAAATGATGTTTCGAATAAGTCAGCATTATTTGAAAACACACGGACCATTTACATGATAAAAATCGTGGAAGTATAAATTCTAAAATAATTAAAGCCCCCGAATGTAATGGATAGTTTTAACAGAATAGTTGCGTCGCTCAAGTTAGACAGAGACGATGCGTTGGAGTTCCTCAAGAGAGTAGGTCATCCAATAGGCTTTTTGAAGAAGACAATTACTCAGGAACAATTTGATTTGTTGTGTCTGGAATTGAAAGGCTACAATTCGTATCCCCCCGCAAATGAATGTCACAAATGCCATAAGCAACTTGATAGGATAGGTCCCAAGTATTTATGTCGTTCTTGTGGACATGTGTTTTGCGCCGATTGTGTAAAAGTGTGTGGATATGCCAAAGCCATTGTTTATCCATCAGTAGGTGGACCTGTCTTATGTTGTGATTGTGCTGAAAAGGCGAAACAAAATTATGAAAAGTCATCTGCAAATGGCAGAAAGGATTTCATTATTGGATTAAACAATAAGGAAATTGAAACAAGGGAAAAATTAAGAGAAAAACTTGAGGTAATGTCAAGAATGTCTTCTAGTCTTAATAGAAGATTTGATGGTGCCATGTGTTATTGTCCCGCAATGCCAGACCATGAGATTGAAGTACGTTATCAACATAGATGTAGTACATGTGATACATTGTACAAATACAAGGAAATCAAACCTGTCTATTATGAGGATAATTGTTCTGAAAAATCCTTTGAATATTCTTACGAAGACCGGTATAAGGACAAAGAAAATAGAATAGACAAGATTGTTTCCAAGATCAGGAAGATAGGCTATGATGTATCTGTCAGACACATGTGCGAAAAATGCTATAACAAAGAGTTTAATAAAAAAGAAAAAGGCATGTCTATCAGTGTTCTGTATTTCAAATTTCCTGATGAAGACTCTTATCGTGCAAATGTGGTGTCTGAAACTGATTGTGAATATCTTCTGGCGTTTTTAAGTGGCATGCAGAGTGTGAGGGGATACCATGACGCTACAGTATGGTTAATTGACAAAAAGGATATTTTTATTAAATTACTTGGACTATAGGAATGGCATTGTTTCCAAAATCTGCTGTATTGGAACTCACCTACAAGTGCAATCATAAATGCAAATTCTGTTCCTGCCCGTGGTATGCGCCAGACAACAGGTATCCACTTGGTGAAGAACTGGATTTTTATCAGTGGAAACATGTGATAGACAAACTATACGACATAGGGGTGAAGTTTCTCTCAATTACAGGTGGGGAATGTCTGATGAAGGATTGCCTACCAGACATCCTGCTATATATTAGGGAGGAGAGCAAGAGAAGGGACAAACCACAAGATATTGTGCTCATTTCAAATGGTTTACTGATGAATAAAGAATACTTGGAATTATTCATGTATTGCAATGTTCATCTGAGCATGAGTCTACCCGGTATAGACACCTTTCAGGAACATACGGGAGTTGACAATGCCGAAGGGGTGCTTCGATGGTTTCAGGAAGCCCAGCGTCTGGGCATGGATACGACTGTCAATGTGACTGTGACCAGAAAAAACATACATGAACTGTTTGAGACACTCTCCTTGGGACTGCTCAATGGCGCATCGTCGGTGCTTCTCAATCGTTTCCTTCCAGGAGGCAGAGGATTGAAATATCAAGATGAATTGTTGCTCAGTAAGGAACAACTCAATCAAATGCTTGATGTGGCAGAGGAAGTGCTGTCTCTCTCTCACCGATATGGTCATGTGGGAACAGAATTTCCTCTTTGCGTGGTAAAGAACAACAAGAAATACAAGTACCTCTCGTATGGCATGAAATGCGCCGCCGCCAAGGAGTTCTTTGTTGTAGATCCTTCGGGACAAATACGCACTTGCAACCACTCACCTCGGGTGGTAGGGCAAGTTTTGGATAATGAAATGATTAAAGACCATGCCTATTGGGACATCTTTGCCCAAAGCAAATATCATCCGACGATGTGCAGGTCATGCAAATCAATCAGTATATGTGATGGTGGGTGCAGGGAGGTGGCCAACATCCTGCATGGCTCTCCAGACGCCCTTGATGATAGTACACATAGAGAAACAACAATGTTAACATAATCAAATTCAGGAGCCTCCTGTCTTTTTCATGCCCTCTCGTTGGAATTTTGGCTTTCATCCCGTTTGCAAGAATGGGAAGTGGGGAATGTTGCGTGACGACAATACGATAGCTATTGACTGCGAATACGATGATATTACCATTGTAGAACACTTGTCGATACCTGGTCCAGGTCCCTTCAGATGCATTATAGGTTGCAGGGCAACGAAAAGCGACGACCTGATTTTCTACCAATTAGCCCCAAGACAAGAACTGAAAATGATGTATCGTATAAGCCAACACTATTTAGAAACTCATGGACCATTTACATAACTCAACTGCCGGAAGTCTCCCCCTGACTTCCGACAGTTGAGCAAATGCGCATTTTATAATTAAATAATTTGTAATTTTGTGGCAAATTGTTATGAACTCGGAAAATAATTCGTATCTTTGCAAATGCATTGTCTCCGCATGGATTTTATGCAAGAGATCTTTTCTTATGATATAAGCGTTTGCTATTGATCTATCCACATTAGAACCTAGGAAATTCTGAAAGAATAGACGAGAAAAATAGACAAGTTGGTAGCGCACTCGTTACGAGTGGGCTTACTTGTCTTTTCTCGGGTTTTCCTAGGACCTTAATGTGGGGCAGGTAATGACCCACTTTTTTGTGTCCTAAGGGAACTCTGCTATTTAGGGAGAGAAAAGATAGTGACGCCTAAATAGCAAACAAAATGGCAAAGAGCTTTTGGAGTGAAGACAGATTTGTAAATTCTGTCATAAAGGGCGATTGTATCAATGTGATGCAACATCTCCCTGATGGCTGTATCGATATGGTACTGTGTGATTTGCCATACGGCACTACACAGAATAAGTGGGATAGTATTGTTCCACTTGATAAATTATGGACAGAATATAGGCGCATCGTTAAACCTAATGGTGCGATAGTGTTAACTTCGCAGGGCTTATTTACAGCCGCGCTGATTATGAGTCAGCCAAAGATGTTTAAATACAAGTGGGTCTGGGAGAAGTCTAAACCAACCAACTTTCTGAATGCAAAGAAGCAGCCGTTGAGAAAACATGAAGATGTTTGTGTCTTCTACAACAAGCAACCTGTATACAATCCTCAGATGACAGAAGGAGAACCATACGACAAAGGTGTTCGTAAGAACCAGTTAAGTGGTAGCTATGGTGACTTTCAACCCGTCCATGTGTATAGTGATGGCAAACGATACCCTACCGATGTCGTGTATTTCAAAACGGCAGAAAGTGAAGGTGAGGTCTTTCATGCTACCCAGAAACCTGTGGAACTGGGTAGATATTTCATTCGAACTTATACAAACCCTGGTGATATTGTTCTTGATAACACCAGCGGTAGTGGATCTTTCCTTGTTGCTGCCCTGATGGAGGGTCGCAACTTTGTTGGTATTGAGAAGAATGCTGATACAGAACTCTTCAAGGGTGAGAAGATCGACTACATCAAGAAAACGAAAGACAGACTAAGGGCTGCTTGGCAACATCTTGACGCTGAAAAGCGGGAAATCCTTCGAAAATGTAATGTGATAAAAGACTTTTAAAAACCAACGTCTATGACTACAATCCGAAAAAATGAGAGAAGTTGGGCCATTGAGCTTATATCACAAATTAACCAGTTCTCGACAGACAACGACCTGATAATAAAAAGAGCAGGAGGTGAGACAACGGTGAGTGAACATCGAGGCCAGAACATGTTCCCTGACATTATTCTGTATGGTGACCATGAACTTTCAAGTATTCTGCAGGGATGGGAATTGAAGATGCCAGATGTACCTATCAACGATGAAGTTTTTGTTCACGATGCTCAACGGAAGGCAACGGCTTTGAATCTGAATAGCTGTGTGATTTGGAACTTTACTCATGTCAAGCTGTATGTGTTTGACGATAATCGACAGGAATTCACCGAGAAAAAGAAATGGGACAACAACATCATCAAGACTCGCGATGATGTTCAGCGATATAAGTCGAAGTGGGAGCAAACGCTACAAAGTGTACTTACTACTGTTAATGAATACCTGATATCAGGGCAGGTAAAGAAAACCTTCATAGGTGAAGTGTTGGCAACTACTTCTATATCAAGACTTGTCAGCGAAAACAAATATATCGTCGCCGCTCATTTGAGAGAGATTGTGAAACGGGATGCAATCATGGGAGCACAACTCGAAATTTGGTGGAAGGACATCAAGTCTGAATACGAGGGTGACGAGGAAGACAAATTTCCAGCCTATGCAAAGAGTGTCATTATTAACTGGGCCAATCGCATCATTTTCGCACACTTGATAAAACATCGCCAAATGAGTGCCTATGCAATTGATGAACTCGACTACGATAACACTCCTGAAGACGGAAATAGCATCTTTAATTCAATAACTAAGAAGTGCGATTTCTATAATATATTTGCAGCAATGCCATATAACGATTGCTTGCCTGATAAGACATGGAATTCGCTAGTGGAACTATCACTATTCTTGAAGAGTTCTCCTATCAAAGACATCAGCCAAAAGATTCTTCAACAGGTACTTGAAGAATCTGTCAACATATCAAAAAGGTTGGTAAATGGACAATATCCTACACCGCCAGTTTTAGCATCAATCCTTTTACGTATGACGATTCATGATGTGACAGGAGACAGCTTTGATGGCTGTTGTGGAACAGGAACTATTCCGAGTTTCATTATTGACTACAAGAAAAGTAAGCATATAGGGTCAGAAAAGTCAATGGCTACCACATGGGCGAGTGACAAATTCAAGTTACCCTTGCAGATTGCCAATCTTGCAATGACAGATTATGAAACCATTGACATGCCCTGTCGTTTGTTTCAAAAAGACATCTTGACATTGCACTCGGGTGATGAGGTACAAATAGTTAATCCCCAGACAGGTGCAGAGGAAACTTACATATTGCCTCAATTTGACTCATTTATTTCAAATCTGCCATTTGTGAAGTCAAAGGATATACCCAAAGATGACAAGGCCTATACTGATATAATTAAGGGTGCACACCAGTTGTCTGGACGATCTGACTACAGCTATTATATAGCCCTACATATTCATAGTATTATGAAAGAAGGAGGCTATGTAGGCATCATATTGTCTAACTCTTTTCTGGGCAGCGAGGCTGGGTACAAATTCCTTCTTACGGTTAGAGAATGGTTTGATGACATAAGAATCCATATCAGTGGAAATGGAAGATGGTTTTCAAATGCAGAAATAGTAACGGCACTTTTAGTGATGCGAAAAAGGCGGCAAGATGATTGTCGTCCAGGCATATCGTTCTTTAAATGGCGTCACAATCTTGATGTCATTTCTAAAAGGCGTGATTATCAAGACACCATTGTCAACTCATCATTACTTGATCAAGAGATAGATAAAGAAGTGATTACCCGAGTGCATTATACTGACGAGTCTATTGACAGATTAATTACACTTGGCATATCATATAACTCTATGTTTACAGACCAACACTGGTTATTGGAAATAGAGCATCTGTTAACTCCAATGAACCAAGTTCTAAGTATTATCCGTGGAAGCCGTAGAGGTTGGGATAATATGTTCTACCCATCAGACGATTCTGGCATAGAACAAGAGTTCCTTAAAGATGTACTAATGAATGCGAGGTCAACAAACAGCTATGTTGCAAAACCTGACCGCAAGGCTTTGTGCTGTAGTCTTTCGATTGAAGAGCTGGAAGATGGAGGATACAATGGTGCCTTAGCTTGGATAAGAAGATTTGAGCACGAAACGAATGAGAAGGACAAACCTCTACCTAAAATACTCGCACGGAGGGGCATGCATTGGTATGAATTAAAGACTGATGAGATAGCTGATATATGCACGATGATGAATCCTGACAATAGGATGTTTTATGCCAAGTTTGAAAAACCTACTTTTGTTAACCAAAGACTTATTGGACTTAGAAGAAAGAAGGAAGAAGATGATCTGGATTTGATGTTGGCTCTTTTGAATACGACGCTTTCCATCTTCTTTATAGAAGCTACAGGTTTTGGTAGAGGTCAAGGCGTGTTGGATTTTAATAAAGATTCTCTATCTCGGTGTTCGATGTTAAATCCAGTATTGTTAACCGAGAACCAAGTAGCAGATATAAAGGAGAAGTTTTCTTCTTTGATGGCAAGAGGCATTGTCGATGTTGAGCAAGATTTGCAGGATCCCGTGCGACAAGATTTTGATAAGACAGTTCTCAAAGCATACGGCATAGAGAGATATTATGACATAATTGTCAACAATTTGAGGTCTATGCGTCAGATTAGAAAGATTGTCAAGCAGAATATCTTGATGCAAGTGCGCATTTCCAAGTATGAGGGGCATGAACCAGAATATGAATCATACTTAGATATGGTGGCAGAAAGTGATGTGGAGAACTAAAGCGATTATCAAACTGCTCTCGTGACGACTTACAAAACAAACTACAAATATTCTGTGGTTGACAGTTAAAATCCCATAAGCATTTTCAACTTGTCAATATTAGCTAAAGTTTCATTCTGTGAGAAATTGAATTGTTTAACTATAAAATACTATATTTATGAGAAAGATTATTGTACTATGCTTGATGATGTTTTTCGTCAGTAATTTTGTCAAGTCACAGTCTCTTTCGCTTGAAATAGACTGTCAAACACCCGGATGGCTTTCTAGCAAAATTGATTATTTAGATCAACTCAATGTGCAAAACTTAAAGGTGACTGGGTATCTCAATTATACAGATTTATCATTTATTGGAAGTTTGTTTAGCAACTCCTTAAATGGAAGACTTGATCTAAGTGAGGTGCACATCATAAAAGGAAAGAACAATGATGAAAACGAATTGATTAATAATGCGTTTGGTCTAGGTGATAATTCATATAAATTAAAGCGTTTAGATTTGCCAGAGTTATTAGTGTCTATAAAAGATTATTTTGGAAATGGCATGTTAGTTGATACATTAGTTATAGGAGGCTCAAATATGCCTATCTTGAATAATCAACCGTTATTCTTTTACTATAATCATGTAATTGTTAGAGAAGGTGTGACAAGATTACAGAATTATGAACAATGGGAGAATTATAAAACAGATTACAAGAATTATTCAACCTATTTGCAAACAAAATCATTTCAATTACCTAATACAATTGATACAATTGATGCAGGGTATTTTGCGGATAATACAATGTTAACACAATTGAATATTCCTGATTCGGTTGAATTTATTGGAAATTGCGCTTTTAAGAACACTTCTTTTGTTCCTGAAATTCTCTATTGGCCTAAAAAAATGAAAAATTTTAGTTTTTCAGTTTTTTATGGATCATATCCGTCAATTATTTATCTTGCTGAAAATGTAGAAGGTGTAGGAACTGTTGAATATATTTCAAAGAATTATTATCCTCTTATTGATGGTGATGCCATAGAAATGCATCTAAAATCCCATTTTATGGTTAAAGCTGGTTGTGTAAATAGAATTAATAATGGAACCCCTGATTATTTAAGAAATTTCACAGTTTATGTTCCTTCTGATCTGATTGAAGTTTATAAAGCTGACAAATATTGGAAATATGCGAAAATTCTTCCTGAAATCGAAATTGAACAGATAGTTTTTAATTTGCCTGAATGTTTGTATGTGGGAGACATTTTGAATTCTTTTCTTGTCTATTATCCATCTGAAGCAACAGACACGAAAGTTGACTGGTCTTCTGACAATGACACTGTCATTAGTAAAGGCAACAATGATGCGCTTCAATGCAATCATTTTGGGAAAGCACTTCTTACAGCACGAACATCCTATAATAGAATAACAGCTGAAAAAGAAATAAATGTTTACGAACATACTACTGGCATTGAATTAGATCAGAAAGAATTAGAACTAAATGTAGGGGAATCTTCAAAAATCAACGTTAGTGTATTACCTGTTGGATTATCTGATGGAAGAGTCACTTGGTCTTCTAGCGATAATGAAATTGCGACTGTGGATGAAAATGGTGTTGTTCTAGCCCGTAAAGGTGGCTTATGCGAGGTGATTTGTATTAGTAAAGACAGAGGTTATGTCAAGTCCTGTAAGATTAAAGTTACACAGCCAGTAACAGGTGTTAAATTAGACAAAACTGAAATCGATGCCTCTAAAATTGGTGAAATAATCAATCTGACAGCAACTGTTTTCCCAGAAGATGCAACAAATAAAGAAGTGATTTGGACTAGTTCAAATGAAGATGTATGTATAGTGGTATCAGGAACAGTGGTAGTCGTTGGGTATGGTACTGCTATAATTAGTGCAACAACAGTAAATGGAGGCTATACAGCCCAATGCTCTGTCATGGTTACAGACAATACTGATATAAGAAAACAATTGATTGAAAATGAAATAGAACAGTTCAATATTTACTCGGTTAGTGGGGAGAGAAGAAAATCTTTTCTTAGAGGTGTAAATGTCCTAAAATTTCGGAATGGTACTATAAAAAAGATAGTTATGCCATAGACAATTTCTATAATGGCGTCGTGCTTGATTATGTCTAGGAAATATGCATAAAACAACGAGTGCTATCAGTTGATTGATGAGAATCATGATAGCACTCGATGAAAGTACACATACGGCGAAGTCATCGCCGGATGATTGATGTGAAAATCTCTTACAAATAACTCTTTTTGATTTTCTCTACATAGGCATCGATGACGGCAACTGCTGTGATGCTCACCACATCGCGCACACTGCTGCCATAGTCGGCGAAGTGAATGGGTTTGTTGAGTCCCATCTGAATCGGGCCTATCACCTCGATTTCCGGCTCCAGAGCCTGTATCATCTTATAGGAGGAGCGGGCACTGGTGAGGTTGGGGAAAATCAGCGTGTTCACATCCATGCCCTTTAGGCGGTTGAATGGGTAGAGGCTGTCGCGCAACTCACGGTCGAGAGCCGTACTGATTTGCATCTCGCCGTCGATTGGCAGGTCGGGCATTTGTTCGTGAATCTTGGCCACGGCATTGCGCACCTTGCGGCTGCCTTCCGACTGGTCGGCACCGAAATTGGAATGGCTAATCATTGCGATGCGGGGTTGCTCATTGAAGAATCTGACGGCAGTGGAAGCCAGTTTTGCGATATCCACCAGTTTGTCGGTGTCGGGGTCGTTGTTGATGAGGGTGTCAGCCACAAAGAGCGTGCCTCGGTTCGAGTTGATGATGTGCATGGTGCCAAAGTTGGAATACTCTGGCCTCACACCGATGATTTCTTTCACCACTTTCAGCGTATTGGAGTATTTGGTGTAAAGACCGGTGATGAAGGCGTCGGCGTCGCCCGTTTCCACCATCATCATGCCGAAGTAGTTGCGCTCAAACATCTTGTCGTTGGCCTCCTCGAAAGTGTAGCCGTCGCGCTGACGTTTCTGTGTGAGAATGCGGGCATAGCGCTCGCGACGCTCAGCCTCGCGGTCATGGCGCAGGTTCACAATCTCGATGCCGTCAAGACTCAGTTCGAGTTGGGCGGCCAGTTTCTCTATGCGCTCATCGTTGCCCAGCAGGATAGGATAGCAGATGCCCTCGGCCTTGGCTTGCACGGCGGCTTTCAGCATGGTGGGGTGGATGCCCTCGGCGAAGACAACACGCTGCGGATGGGCACGTGCCGTGTCATACAGTTTCCGGGTGACTTTCGTCTGCAGGCCCAGCATCTGGCGCAGGCTTTGCTTGTATTCGTCCCAGTCGTCGATACGCTTGCGGGCCACACCGCTGTCGATGGCGGCCTTGGCCACGGCGGCCGACACCTCTGTAATCAGACGGGGGTCGACGGGTTTGGGGATGAAATAGGAGGGGCCGAAAGTCAGGTTGTTCACCTTGTAAACATCGTTCACCACATCGGGTACAGGCAGTTTGGCCAGGTCGGCGATAGCCAGCACGGCGGCCATTTTCATCTCCTCGTTGATGGCTGTGGCATGTACGTCGAGTGCACCACGGAAAATATAGGGAAAACCTATCACATTGTTAATCTGGTTGGGGTAGTCGGAGCGTCCTGTTGCCATGAGCACGTCGGGGCGTGAGTCCATGGCATCCTCGTAGGAGATTTCCGGCACGGGATTGGCCAGGGCAAAGACGATGGGGTCTTTGGCCATTGAGCGTACCATATCTTTGGTGAGCACATTGCCTTTCGACAGTCCAACAAACACATCGGCACCTTTCACGGCTTCCTCAAGCGTGTGGACATCTTTGCGGTCGGTGGCAAAGTATTTCTTCTGCTCGTTGAGATTCTCACGGTCGCTGGTGATGACTCCTTTCGAGTCGAGCATCAGGATGTTTTCCTTGCGGGCTCCAAGGGCCATATAGAGTTTGGTGCACGAGATGGCGGCGGCACCGGCGCCATTCACCACGATTCTCACCTTGGAGATGTCCTTGCCATTCACCTCAAGGGCGTTTTTCAGACCTGCTGCCGAGATAATGGCTGTGCCATGCTGGTCGTCGTGCATCACAGGGATGTCGAGTGTGCGTTTCAGGCGCTCCTCTATGTAAAAACATTCTGGAGCTTTGATGTCTTCCAGATTGATGCCACCGAAAGTGGGGGCGATTTTCTCCACGGCCTCACAAAATTTCTCGGGGTCTTTTTCTGCCACCTCAATGTCGAAAACATCAATACCACCATAAATCTTGAATAGCAGGCCTTTGCCTTCCATCACGGGTTTACCGCTCAGGGCGCCGATGTCGCCCAGGCCAAGAACGGCGGTGCCGTTGCTGATTACAGCCACCAGATTGCCTTTGTCGGTGAATTGGTAGGCTTTGTTGCTGTCTTCCTGTATCTCAAGACAGGGAAATGCCACACCAGGAGAATAGGCAAGACTGAGGTCGGTCTGTGTGCGGTAGGGCTTGGTGGGTTTTACTTCGATTTTTCCGGGACGGCCGCTCATGTGGTATTCCAGGGCCGCTTCTTTTGTGATTTTTACCATTGCTTGATAATGTGTTGATGTTGTTTGTGCAAATTAAGTTGCAAAAGTAGTGAAAAAGTCGGGAAAAATATCTATATTTGCGCGAAATTTAACTTCTATGCGGAAAAACAACCCTTCTACCACCTACAGACAAGACTTGCGGCAGCGAATTATGCGTGCCGCCATGCAAAGTTTCCGGAAGATGGGCATCAAATCGGTCAGAATGGACGATTTGGCCAACAAATTGAGTATCTCGAAGCGCACTTTGTATGAGATATACAACAACAAGGAGGATTTGCTGCTGGAATGTCTGAAGAATCACAAGGAGGAGATGGAAAAGCGAATACACAGTCTGGTCACGGAAGATAGTTCGGCCATGGACTTCTTGCTTGTATACCTTCGACTGGAGGCTGAGGACAATGCGCACACCAATCCTGTCTTCTACTATGAACTTGAGAAATATCCGAAAGTGAAAGTGTATCTTGAAAGCAATCATGAACTCCGGCGGGAGATGTCGTTGGTGATTATGCGCCGGGGGGTAGACGAGGGTGATTTCCGCAAGGATGTGAACTACGACCTTGTGAATATCATGGTGGAGTCGTTTATGAATTATATCATGAAATCCGAGGTCTATAGAAATCTTCCACTGACTACAATCGTGAAAAATTTGCTCTTGGTGGTGTTGCGTGGCATTTGCACCGATCAGGGACTGAAACGACTCAAAGACTTGGATGTTTTTAGTTCAGAGGTGAGAAGTGAGAGGTGAGAGGTGAGAGAAATATACGGAGAACTCTTCAGTCTTCAGAATTAGGGTGTCCAATTTGTTGCTCCTTTATTAATAATATCCCGAATGTTTGATTTTGAGAATTTCTTGGAAATCAGTCTGTCACTTGTGACAGAATTCTATAATTCTAACAATTCGCAAAAAATACATAAGTCACTTTAGTGACAGAATTCTATTATTCTACAATTCGTGAAATAACACGTGATATTGGACACCCTACATCAGAATATTAAATACGCTCCACTTGTTTCACGCCTTTCACGGTGCGGAGTTTCTTGATGAGCATGTCGAGTTTCGACGTATCTTCCAACTGCACGACCAGAATTCCTCCAAACAGGCCATCGTGGCTGTCGATGTTGATGGAGCGCATGACAATTTTCTCCTCTTTTGAGATGATGCTCGTGATGTTGTTGACAATGCCGATGTCATCGTTGCCTATTACGCGCAGAGTGATGGCATACTGCGAGGAACCTTTGCCGCTCCATCTGGCATTGACTACCCGGTAGCCGAATCGCTTGCGCAGTTCGGGGGCATTAGGGCAGTCGGTACGGTGCACCTTGATACCGCCGCTCACAGTGACAAAGCCAAAGATTTTGTCGCCATAGATGGGGTTGCAGCATTTGGCCAATTGATAGTCTAGCCCCTTGAGATTCTTGTCGATGACCAGCACGTCGTCGTTGTGGCGCACATAGTCCTCGTCGGGATTGTCGTAACTGAATTCCTCGGCACTGCGGGTGGGGGTGGCAGGGGCATTGTCGTGCTCAAAGGCATACAAAGCCTCGTATTTTTCTATCACCTCATTGGGGTCAAGGCGGTCCTCGGCCAGATTCTTATAGAAGTCGCTGGTCTCCTTGAATCCCATCTTCTTGATAAGGTGGTTCATCACTCCCTCGTCCATGTCGATTTTGCGGTTCTTGAATCGCCGCTCCAGCATTTCTTTCGCAAAGAGGCCGTTTTTCACTTGGGTCTCCTTCAGGGCAAGTCGGATTTTGGATTTTGCCCGTGAGGTCTTCACGATGTTCAGCCAGTCTTGCTTGGGCTTCTGGTTGGCCGAGGTCATGATTTCCACCTGGTCGCCGCTGCGTAACAGTTCTTTCACAGGTACCAGCTTGTTGTTGATGCGGCCGCCCACACAGCGGTTTCCCACATTGGAGTGGATATGATAGGCAAAGTCGAGGATGGTGGCGCCTTTGGGAAACTTCAGCAAGTCGCCTTTGGGCGTGAACACATACACCTCGTCTTCGTAGAGGTCCATCTTAAACTGGTCCATCATCTGCATGCTGTCGTTGCTCTCCAGTGCGGCACGGATGTTGTTGAGCCACTCATCGATGCCAGTCTCACCTTTGATGCCCTTGTAGCGCCAGTGGGCAGCCAGGCCTTTCTCTGCGATTTCGTCCATGCGCTCGGTGCGTATCTGCACCTCCACCCACTTGTTCTCAGGGCCAAGCACAGTGATGTGCAGGCTCTCGTAGCCATTCGACTTGGGCACCGAAAGCCAGTCGCGCATGCGCTTGGGATTGGGTTGATACATGTCGGTGATGATGGAGTAGGTCTGCCAGCACTGCATCTTTTCGCTCTCAATGGGGGAGTCAAGGATGATCCTGATGGCAAAGAGGTCGTAGATGCCCTCAAAACCGCATTTCTGCTTCTTCATCTTCTGCCAGATGCTGTGGATGCTCTTCGTGCGGCCTTTCACATGGCATTTCAAGCCTGCTTCACTCAATTTCTTCTCGATAGGAGCGATAAACCGCTCAATGTAGGCGTCGCGCGACCGCTTGGTGGCGTTCAGTTTCTCGCGAATCATGTAATAGGCATCGTGCTCAAGGTATTTCAGACTGAGGTCCTCCAATTCGCTCTTGAGTTTATAGAGACCCAGCTTGTGGGCCAGTGGGGCATAGAGATACGACGCCTCCTCGGCCACCCTGTGCTTCTCTTCTGTCTTGTCGGTGTCGCGTATCTGTCGCATCAGGCATACCCTGTCGGCTATCATGATGAGTATCACACGCATATCCTCGGAGAACGAGATGAGCAGATTGCGGAAATTCTCGCTCTCGATGACGGGATTCTTCTTGTAGAGTTCCTGCAGGCGGTTGAGTCCGCGCATGATATGTGCCACACTGGGACCGAAGAGCGCGCTGAGTTCCTCCTGAGTGTGATATTGGTTGATTTGGCATGAATAGAGCAGGATGGCCAGAATACCATCGCGCCTCAATCCTGTCTCATCGGCGGCTATCTGGGCAGTCTGCAGACCGAAGATGATGGGGTTGAGTCCAAAGACATTGGGCTGGATGCGGTTGCAGTCGATGGCTTCTTGAATCAACGTTCTCACTTTGCGCTCGTCCTCGTCCGAGATGTATTCACTCACTTGCTCGTGCAACGAACTGAAGAGTTGCAAAATGTTGGCGTTTGTGGTCCTTGCTACTTCGTATTTTGCTGTTTTCATACCTTTCCAAACTAAATCTCTGGCAAAGATATGAATTTTTTCGCCAAATATTCTTGCAATTAAGAAAAAGTAAGTATATTTGTGACAAAATACCATGTTTGTGTGATTAGAGCATTTATGTGTTATTAAATCTATATATATTATGTTATCACAAGAAGACCTAAAACAAATCGCGTCGAAAGGAATTACTGAGCAACAAATAGAGACGCAGTTGGAAGAGTTTAAGACTGGTTTCCCATTTCTGAAGTTGGAGGCAGCTGCTGCCATAGGAAAAGGCATCATCGCGCCCGAAGCTGAAGAGCGGGAGAGTCTCATCTCATGCTGGGACGCCTACAAGGCCAGTGGCAAGACTATTGTGAAGTTTGTACCCGCATCGGGTGCGGCCAGTCGTATGTTCAAGGATATGTTCGCTTTTGTGGATGCTGACTATGATGTACCCACGACCGACTTCGAGAAGAAGTATTTCGACAACATCAAGAAATTCGCTTTCTATGAGGACCTGGATGCCGCCTGTGTGAAAAACGAGGGCAAGGGCATCAGCCAACTTATCTCCGAGGGCAATTACAAGGCTGTGGCTGCCAATATGCTTCAGGCTAAAGGCTTGAACTATGGTCAGTTGCCCAAGGGATTGCTGCTGTTCCACAGTTACGACGAGGGCGCACGCACTCCTATGGAGGAGCATCTCGTGGAGGGTGCTCTCTACGCAGCCAGCAATGGGGAGGCCAACGTGCATTTCACGGTGAGCCATGAGCACATGGAGTTGTTTGAGAAGAAGGTGGCCGACAAGAAAGATATCTATGCCGACAAGTATGGCATCAAGTACAACATATCGTTCTCGGAGCAGAAACCCAGTACCGACACCCTGGCTGCCAATGCCGACAATACACCTTTCCGCACCGATGATGGCAAGTTGCTGTTCCGTCCGGGTGGACATGGTGCGTTGATTGAGAACCTCAACGAGATTGATGCCGATGTGATTTTCATAAAGAATATCGATAATGTGGTGCCCGACCGCCTGAAGGCCGACACTGTCACCTACAAGCAGGTGATTGCCGGACTGCTCGTCTCATTACAGCAGAAAGCCTTCGACTATCTGAAAGTGCTCGACAGCGGTGCGTATGACCATGAGAAACTCGAGGAAATCATACGGTTTGTGCAGCGTGACCTCTGCTGCCGCAAAGCCGATATCAAGGAACTGGAGGATGCCGAACTGGTTATTTACCTGCGCAAGAAGTTGAATCGCCCGATGCGTGTCTGTGGCGTGGTGAAGAATGTGGGTGAGCCGGGTGGTGGCCCGTTCCTCACTTATAATCAGGATGGCACAGTGAGCCTGCAAATCCTTGAGAGCAGCCAGATCGACAAGAGCAATGCCGAGTATCAAAAGATGTTCACAGAGGGCACTCATTTCAATCCTGTGGATTTGGTATGTGCAGTGAAAGACTACAAGGGACAGCCGTTCGACCTGCCCAAGTTTGTGGACCGCACCACTGGCTTTATTTCCAGCAAGAGCAAGGGCGGCAAGGAACTGAAAGCCCTTGAGTTGCCGGGTCTGTGGAATGGTGCGATGAGCGACTGGAACACCATCTTTGTGGAAGTGCCACTTTCCACATTCAATCCAGTAAAGACTGTAAACGATCTTCTCCGCGACCAGCACCAATAATTTAATAGAGGGGGCACATCGCCCCCTCTATTTTTATCCAAAAAAATCCTGGTTTTTCCTGGAATCTCCTATATTTCCTGGTCTCTCTTAATCGATGTCATCATCTTCTTCCAAATCTACTTTATTCATCAGTTTAAGTAGTTCGGCACGGTATCCGTGAGGGTCAAAATTGAGACTGTTTTTGACCAGTTCTTTCGCCATTTTCATGGTGCCTTCTCCTTTATGGGGGGAATTGCGGAGCAACATGCCGTAGACGGTTACACCAGCAGCCAAACTGAGATTTTCCGACATCACCTTGTTGTTTAGGTCCTCGGCAGTGATTGTCAACTTCAAGGGTTTGCTGGGACTGTCGAGTGTCTTTTTGTAGCGGAAATCAAAAGTGGCAATTATGTCCTTTTTTCCACCTCTTGCTTTCAGCAACTGCCTGAATTTTGCTGAGGGCACAATTTCATAGAGTGCCGTGATGGTCTGGCCAGCACCTATCTCACCAGCGTCTTTTTTGTCATCCTTGAAATCCTCGTCATTCATGACACGGTTCTCGTAGCCAACCAGACGATATGACTCTACAAGGTCTTTGGCAAAGGTCACTTGACATTTGGAGTCATTGGCAACGCTGACAAAACGCTCACGCTCATGAACAAACACTTTCATCATTTCATCCTCGCTGTCAATGTACTGATAAGTGCCATTACCGGAATTGCTGATTTTCTCCATCATTTCGTCATTCAGATTGCCGGAGCCAAAGCCAAGACAGGTCATGTAAATCCCTTCTTTAGCATATTTCTCCACCATTTCCACCAGTTCATCTGTATTGCTTACACCTACGTTGAAATCGCCATCGGTACCCATAATCACACGGTTGTTGTATTTGGGATTGTAATTGGCCAATGCTTCCTCGTAGGCCATCTTCAGCGCTTCTCCACCTGCAGTGCTGCCAGCGGCTTTCAGTTTCTTGATGGCTTTTTTAATGGTCTCTGATTCTCTCACAGGGGTAGATTCCAACAATTTTTTCACACTGCCCGAATAGGTAATCAATGAGATGCGGTCGTTGGGATTCAATTTGTCAACTAATTCTATCAGTCCCGATTTAAGCAAATCAAGTTTGTCTGAGGAGTACATGGACCCAGAAACATCCACCAGGAAAACAAAATTGGCCTGGGGTATCTCTTCTTGCGACAGTTCCTTGCCTTTGATGCCGAGACGTAGGAGCAGATGTTCCTGATTCCATGGACAGTCTCCCACTTCGGCATTCAGTGCCACAGTGTTGCCGTCGGTGGGTGAGGGATAGTCGAAGGTGAAATAATTGAGAAACTCCTCAATACGCACACTCGAAACAGGTACGCGACGATCGCTTTCCACATAGCGTCTCATAATGGCGTAGGAAGCACCATCGGCATCAACAGAGAAAGTGGAAGTCGGTTTGGAGGCAACTTTGACGAACGCATTGTCTTCGAATTCTTCGAATTTGTCGCGATTGTCTTCGCTTGGAATAAAAACGTCCTCGGCAATCGCCGACTCATAACTCACTTCCGAATAATAAGGAGCACTCACGTCTCTGAAACTCTTGTTTTCAGCGCAACTCAGTACCAGCAGACTGGTCATTACTGGCAACATTTTGAATAATACTTTTTTCATAACAGAATTTGATTTGGTTCATTCTTATAACGGAAATACACAAAAAATACTGCATGGATTTTGCCCAAAAAGAGTTAAACTAACGAGCCGATTTCTTAAAAGAATGAAAAGGTATGTTTTTCAACTTTTAATATTCATGATATGAAATGTTTTTTAGTTTTTTCTCACATTTTTTGTTTACTTTTGCAGATGATTATATAATTGATAAAGTCAAAGACCTATGAAATTTAAAATGATTATTGGCGCCGTGCTGATGGTGTGTTGTCTCACGGCATGTCCTGAAAGGAAAGAGACAAAGGAAGTGAGTGAAAACCAGAAGGTTTTGGTCGCTTATTTTTCTGCTACTGGAGTGACTAAAGGAGTGGCAGGGCAATTGGCAGATGCCGCAGGGGCCGACTTGCATGAGATTAAACCTGAACAGCCATACACCGATGCAGATCTGAACTGGAAAGACGACAAGTCGCGCTCATCCCTGGAGATGAAGGACAAGAGCAGTCGCCCGGCCATCACCGACAAACTCGACAACATGCAGGATTATGATGTGGTGTATGTGGGATTCCCAATTTGGTGGTACACGGCACCCACTATTATCAACACTTTTATGGAGGCGTACGACTTCACGGGAAAAACAGTCATACCTTTTGCCACTTCTGGCGGGAGTAGTATCGACAAGGCGTGTGCCGACCTCAAGGCCGCTTATCCCGATGTGAACTGGAAACCCGGAAAGTTGCTCAACAGTCCTTCGAAATCAGATATTGACGCATGGGTAAAGGAGGCATTCAATTGAATTCCACCTTTCCCCGCAGGAGGATGTTGTCGCTTGATGAGCCAATCATTATCTCGAAGGCTCCAGGTTCCACCACCCTCATATAATCCCGGTCGATGATGCTGAAATCATCGGGCTGAAGCATAAATACCACATGACGGGTTTCGCCGGCAGGAATCATGATACGGTCGAACCGTTTCAATTGCATGACGGGCTGCACCGTACTTGCCACCTCGTCGTGCAAGTAGAGTTGTGGCACCTCTTCGCCGTCGTGCAGCCCAGTGTTGGTCACGTCGAATGAGACACATACTTGTCCGTCGGGTGCCTTCTCGATGAAAAGGTGGCTATATGCAAATGTAGTATAACTCAGACCGTATCCAAAAGCATACAATGGTTTCGCCTCCATGTCGATATAGTCTCGTCTGGCGGGTGCAAGATGATTGTAGTGGACAGGTATTTGCCCCACACTGCGTGGCACACTTACCGGCAGCCGTCCGGCGGGATTGTAGTCACCAAAGAGCACATCGGCGATGGCAATTCCTCCCTCTTGTCCGGGATAATAGGCCGTAAGCAAGGCGTCGGCATGGTCTGCTGCCCATTTTTTGTCTAAAGGCCGTCCTTCGATATACACCACAATGAGGGGTTTGCCTGTCTTGCCCAGTGCCTCAAGTAATTGGTTCTGATGTCCCAGCAAGTCGAGTGTTGCCCGGTCAAAACCTTCGCCACAGTCCATGTCGCTGACTGTGATGGTGGAAACTTCCGCAGCCCCGGTCTCCTGATAAGAAGTCTTGAAATCGCGAGCACTGCTTCCACCCACGGCCACCACCACCACGTCGGAGCGTAGTGCCGCCGCCACAGCCGCGTCTATCTGCGAGTTGGTGATGTCACGAACAGCACAACCCTTCACGTATTCCACGTTTTTTGCTTTCTGCCTGATGCCATGCAAGATTGTCTTCACACTCCCTTCTTGCTGCGGGGCAGTATAGTCACCGAGCATATTGTAGGCGTTGTCGGCATTGGGACCGACGACGGCAATTCGTTGGCGCTTGCTGAGGGGCAACGTTCCATGGTCGTTTTTCAGTAGGGTGACCGATGCGCGAGCCACGTCGAGTGCCACGGCCTCATGCTGGGCTGAACGTGTCTCACTTGCCGATTTCTCATCCACATAGGGATGCTCAAAAAGTCCCATTTCAAATTTCATGCGAAGTACCCGCCTCACCGCCCGGTCGATGTCATTTTCCGAGATTTTTCCTGTGGCCAATGCTTTGGAGAGTTGGAGATAGTTTATTGCGCCAAGGTCCACATCCACGCCGGCTGTCAAGGCTGCTGTCGCAGCATCCTCGGAGGTAGCGGCCACTTGATGGTCGTAGATGAGACCATTGATGGCATAGAGGTCGCTCACCACAAATCCGTCGAATTTCCAGTCATCACGTAGAATCCCATTGAGCAGGTCTCTGTGGCAGGTGACGGGTATTCCGTCGATTGAGTTGTAGGCTGTCATCAGCGACCGTGCACCGGCGTTGATGGCTTTCTGAAAAGGTGGAAGAACCTGTTCCAGCAGTTCGCGCCCTCCGATTGCTGTGGGGCGGGCATTGTGTCCACCCTCTGTCGTGCCATAGCCTATAAAGTGCTTGGGTGTGGCTATGGTGGTGAATGGCATGGAGAGATGGCCGCTACCAGTCCCACGGATGATGGCCGAGGCCATCTCGCCCGACAGATAGGGGTCTTCGCCGAATGATTCTTCCACACGCGACCAGCGGGGGTCGCGGGTGAGGTCCATGACGGGGCCGTAACTGATGTGGCCGCCCTGTGAGCGTATTTCCTTGCTGATAATCTGGCCGGCACGTTCCATCAGTGGTGTGGAGAAAGTGGCGGCCATGCCCAGACCCGTGGGAAACACCGTGGAGCCGATTGCCATGTGTCCGTGGGGGGCTTCTTCAGCCAGGAAGAGGGGAATGCCCAGCCGGGTGTGCTGCAGCACATAGGCTTGCATCATATTGCTGCAGCGCGCGGCGAGTTCGGGCGTCAGTCCGTTGGATAAGGATTTCTGTGTCCATGGGTCGGCGCGGAAAGTGCCCCACAGCATTCCGATATGCTTCTCGGTGATGTCTTTCTGGAATGATTCGGTGAGGCTTATCGTCTCACCGTCGCGTTCATAGTAATTCCATGCAAGCGTGCAGCACAGTTGGCCGATTTTCTCGTCAAGAGTCATTCGTGCCATCAAGTCGTCGAGCCGTTTCTCCGTGGGGAGTGTCGGGTCTTGATAGGGTGCGGCAGGTTGTCCCCACATCAGTGTGCACTGTATACACAGCAGCAATATCACGCTTTTGGTTCTCATACAATGCTATGGCCTTTCAATTGCCTGGAATGGAATTTTGAAAAAATGTTTTGTTATTCTCCTGTGTATTTGCCAATAAAGAAGATGGCGTTGCTGCCACGCTCGGTGATGAGATAGACAAATGGCCTGGTGGCATGGAAAATGGCTTTGCGTGGTAATTCTGGCTCCTTTTCAACTGAAGTTGTCATAGCCGTGCCTGCGATGGTCACTGCGGCTGCTTTTGAGCCTTTCTCGTTGACTTCGATTTTAGCGAGTTGTTTCATCATCGAGACATAGAGCGGAGTTCCACTGTCTGCCATCTTGGTCAGTTCGGCAGTGTTGCAGTCGAAGACCTGCCGGATTCCCATTTTCTTGAGGATGTCTATCAGTGGAATATTCGTGGAGGTCTCCCAGCGCGGAATCTTCACATCCACCTCGCAGGATGGCATCGACGACTCTTCGAGAAGTCCAGGCTGCAGTCCGTTCACAACGTCTTCCACACTCTTCCCTTCGTTGGGCAACAGCAGCATCATGTAGAAATCACCATCGCCGTAGGGTAGAGATATCACCGAATAGTCTTCGGCCTGAGCATAGCGCACCATCACTTTCTGGTGCATCATGTCTACTTTCTTTTTGCCGGAAGGGGTGTTGAAATCTTCTTTCTGGGTATATTTCTCGTTGAATTTCTCTGTCCAGTCGGCTTTGAAATAGATGGCGTTGAGCAGATACATCACATTGGCCGGACTGAATTCATCCTTGCTCAGAATCTCGGGAATCATGCCTTCAGTCTTCTTGTCGCACCATCGGTTGATGACATCCACATTGTTCTTGTCGGTGAAATCCATGTCCGACACTTCAGCCTCGTAATAATGTTCCATCTCTTCCTGATACGGCTTGCTGATGCTGGCAATGGCATTGTTTACAAAGATGCTGTTGGCGATGTTGAGTGTCACTTTCGAATCCACCTTGGGGGCATTCTTCATCAGATTCTCACAATACTCATTGATGGATTTGCTGTTGTTGGTGCCAAACCCGAGTACATCCTGTATTTCTTTCTGCGTATTTCCCACTCCGCCCGACTGAAGCATCCCCAGCATATAGGTCACGCTGAGTGGCGAGCAGAAACTGCTGTTCGAGCCGTCATTCTCGCTGATGTTGCGAAACAGGTTGAACGCAAATGTGTTGTTGGCTCTGACATACGACTTTTGCTCGGTAGTCAGTTTTACCGATACGCTTGGGTAAACCATGTTGACTGCAGCGACATCGTCGCCAAGCACCGTGACTTCTTCATGCTCGCACGAACTCATGCCGACGACGATAGCCGTCAGCAGTGGGAAAATGAGCAACGCTTCTTTTTTCATCATTTTCATATACAAATCCTTTCTGTTGTTATATATTTCCTGTATTTGTTTCTGGCTCCTTGTTTATTATTGAAGATGCTATCAGATAAGTGGGGCCAAAATTGGATGATGGTTTTTTAAAACCTACTTATATAATACAGGAAACAGAAAGACCTTGCATGGCAAAAGGGAATTTCTTTTGATTCTATTCTTTGGGCTCTGTTGCCTCCATGTAAATAGCGTTCAGATATTTCAGAACTTTCCCCAGTGTGTCTGAGTGGTCAGGTCCTACCGCATAACCACCTGTGGTGATTGAACCACCTTCACAGATAATCTCCATCGACCAGTTGGAGGCGTCGGTTATCATGTAATCAGGAAAGTAATTTTCGCTTACATCGTAGAGCATGCCGTCCTCCACGATACATCTGACGCACTCGAAGACAGAATCCGCCACCTCGATGGTCTTCGCCTCTTTCTCTTCAATCTCATCGGGCGAATAGCGCATCGTCTTGCTCTCACATTTCAGCATTCCTTTCCCGTCTTCTTTGCTGAGTGTGACTTCACTGCTGGTTCCGGCAAAACCATTGCCGCAGCGATATGAGAATTTGGTGAGTTTGCCCGTGGGCATCACGGGCGGGGTGCGATGGGCACATTCCTCGTCAATCAGTTTCGTCAGATAATCGCAGCGCTTGTCTACTTGCTCGGCCCGCTCGAATATTCGTTTGGCAACTTCGATGTCGTTGAAATACTTGGCCAGAATCTCGTCTTGCTTCTTGCCTGGTTTCATGCCTTTGCTTCCAAGGATTTCTTTTCTCGCTGCCAGTATTTCCTGTGCCCTCTCTTTGTCTCTGGATATGGATTCCTTGGTTTTGAGCATACTGGTGACGTTGTTGTCGCCTATCATCCTGACGTACCCATTCATGGCATCATCGTTTTCCAGCCATTGGGTATAGGGCATCCAAAAACCTTCCTTGTTGATGGTTTCTATCACTTTTTCTGTCTGGCCTTGAGCCGAAGAACAATTCATCAGCAATGCCATGGACATAACGAATAACAATTGGAATGACTTTTTCATAATATGTAGGTTTTTATTTTCGTTTCAGATAGAATCCGTCGAGGGTCGTCCATGCACCAAAGCACCAGCCCCCGTCGCCCGAGATGGTTTTTACCAATACGAAATCCTCAAACACTTGAACACGGAATTTGTAGTCACAATCTTCCAGATAGCCTTCCATGCACCCTTTGTTATACATCAGATGACCATCATATTCTGCAATATTGGGGTCGTATTTGCTGATTTCCACATGCATTTTCTCAGGGTTGCCTCTGAGCAGGCCGATTTCCACAGTTCCGCCTAAGTCGCCTTTGGCGTAATGTGTGAATCCGTAGGTGTATTTGCCCGCTGGGTCGGCACTGTAGGTGAAAGTTCCGCCTTTGCCCTCGGGGAATGGGGCAGGGGAGAGTTGCATCTTGTATGTGCGACGCGGGTCCTCGCTATATCTGTCGGCTGTCCAAGTGCCTGTGTAGGTGTTTGCGGCTTGGCTTTTCTCAATGTCGAAATAGCCCGACTCTTTTCCATTTGCCTGATATTCAAACAGATGGTAGGTAGACTTTCCGGAATCTTCCAGTATGGTGCCAAAAATTCGGATGGGTGTTTTATGTTTGCTGCTGGTATAGACGATTTCGCCGGAGAGATCTCCGTCTTCGGTCTCTTCAAACCAGATGCTCACGGTGATGGAGGATTTTAGAAACTTCCCCTGGAAGGAATGGCGTTTCACAGAGAGTTGCTGAGCATGCAACGATGAGCATAAAGCCATCACCAGGACAAAAATAGCAAATATTCTTCTCTTCATATTTTAGTTTTTTATGATGTGAATTAAGCACCCACAAAGATAATACAAAAAACGATATCTGCAACAAAATCCGCAAAAAAAAGAGACAACACAAGTGCTGTCTCTTTTATCCTCCTTGAATGATTTCTTATGAGAAGAATCCGAGCAATGTACCTGCGGCGACGGCAGAGCCAATCACACCAGCCACATTGGGACCCATGGCGTGCATCAAGAGGAAATTGTGTCGGTCGTATTCCAGACCGAGGTTGTTGGAGATACGTGCGCTCATAGGCACGGCACTCACACCGGCGTTTCCAATCAGTGGGTTGATTTTCTTGTCCTTGGGCAGGAACAAGTTCATCAGTTTCACAAACAACACACCGCTGGCACTTGCCACTACGAAAGCCATGGCACCGAGGAAGAAAATCTTGATGGTGTTGAGTGTAAGAAACTCGCTGGCCTGCGTAGAGCAACCTACTGTAAGACCCAGCAGTATCACAACGATGTCGTTGAGTGCCGAACCGGCAGTCTTGGCCAGACGGGTGGTCTTGCCGCTTTCTTTGAGCAGATTGCCGAAGAAAAGCATACCGAGCAGCGGAAGGCCCGAGGGCACAATGAATGTGGTGAGCAGCAGTCCGATGATGGGGAAGAGTATGCGCTCGGTCTGGCTTACGTGGCGCGAGGGCTTCATGCGGATTACTCGCTCTTTCTTGGTGGTGAGCAGGCGCATAAGTGGCGGCTGGATGACAGGCACCAAGGCCATGTAGGAGTAGGCACACACCGCAATGGCACCCATCAGGTTGGAGCATAGTTTCGACGACAGGAAGATGGCTGTGGGGCCGTCGGCACCACCGATGATGGCGATACCGGCAGCCTGATTGGGCTCAAAACCCATGGCCAGGGCCACCATGTAGGCTCCGAAGATACCAAATTGTGCCGCGGCGCCAATCAGCACGAGTTTGGGATTGCTGATAAGGGCCGAGAAGTCGGTCATGGCACCGATACCGAGGAAGACCAGGGGAGGATACCATCCCAGTTTGACACCTTGGTAGAAGATGTTCAGCACCGAGTTGTCCTCGTATAGGCCGATTTCCAGTCCGGCGTCGGCGCGGAACGGAATGTTTCCCAGGATGATGCCCAGTCCGATGGGTACAAGCAGCAGGGGCTCAAAGTCTTTCTTGATGGCAAGCCAGATAAAGATGCCACCCACCACAATCATGATGAGATTGGGAATAGTCGCATTGGCAAATCCTGTGTACGACAGGAAATCCATGAATTTTTCTGAGATAAAACTTGTGAAGTCCATACGATTAGCCGATTGTTACAAGTACTGCGCCCTCCATCACGGTGTCGCCCTTGCTGATTAATACAGATGTGATTTTGCCGTCGCTGTCGGCCTCGATGTTGTTCTGCATCTTCATGGCTTCCAGGATAACCACGGTGTCGCCGGTCTTCACGGTGTCGCCCACGTTTACTTTCACGTCGATGATAGTGCCAGGCAGCGGAGCATACACCTTGTTGCCTGCGCCGGCAGCGGTGCTCTTGGGTTTTGACTCGGGGGCCGGACTGGCGGCTGGTGCGCTGGCGGCTGCCTTGGGTGGGGTCACAGGTGTGCGGTGAGTGCTGATCTTTTTCTTTTGACCTGTCAGTTCCACCTCAAATGACTTGCCGTTTACCTTGACGGTGGCAATGTTGTCGTTGATGTCCTCAATCTCTACTTGATAGTCAACGCCGTTGACTTTATATTGATAATTGCTCATTTTCTTGTCTTTTTTTATGGGTTATGCTCTCGTCCAGTTCGAATGCTTAGATTTGATGGTGATGATTCCACTCTCGGTGTCGTGAATGTCATCCAGATATTCTTTCATTGCCATGGCGATGACGGCAATGTATACATCATTGTCTTCGTCGGTGCTGCTCTTACGCTGCACAACTTTGGGGAAGGCTCTCTCGTCTTCTTCCATCATGGCATGGCGCAACTTGCGCTCCTGTTTTTCGGCATGGGCCTTGTCTTTCTGGTGGCCGTGCATGTATCTGCCAAAGATGGAGAAGAAAATGAATAAAAGTGCCAGACAAATGAATACGATGCCCATCGAGAGCAGGGTGATACCGAAACCATGGGGGTCGTCGCGCTTGATTTGGGCGACTTTCGATTCCGATACAGCCACATAATTGCTGATATGAGGGGTCACGTTGTCGGCCGAGGCCACAACCCAGGTGTCGGAGCCATCTTTCTCGCGGGCATAGGAGGTGTTTTCCGTAAGCACGGGCACAGTCACCGAGTCTACGAGGTCTATGCCATTACCCTCATAGAGTCCTATCCACAGGGGTTTGTCGGCAGATATCTTGGCTGCCAGGTGAAACGACCCGCTCTTTGGACTGCTGTTGAGGAAAAATAGTAAATGTTGCCTGGCTGTGAGCGATGTGCGTGGCTCGTTGGGGGGTATCACGCTCATCATAGCCATTCTTTGGGGAGCGGTAAGAGATTTGTTGAGAACTGCGGTGTCGGTCGCGATAAACATACCGCGAATGTTGTAGGTGGAAAACGACGTGTTGGCCAGTTCAATCCAAGCCAGGTGGTTGCCGTACTCATCTACTACACTTTCGGTGTTGTTGGTAAGCACCTCGTTGATTTTGATGTTCTTTGCTCCCTGGCCGAACACCGTGAGGCTGCTGAATGCCAATACCGCTGTCAGTAATTTGATTTTTTTCATTGAAGTGTATTATTTGAAAGCATTTCCAGAGGGAAAGATGGTCTTATCCGCAGAAAAAGAGCACTAGAATTTGCGCGGTGAGTATGCGTAGGAACATGCTAAGCGGATAGACAGTGGAATAACCTACGCCAGGTGCCTCGTTGGAGCACACCTGATTGGCGTAAGCCAGGGCTGGTGGGTCGGTGTAGGTGCCGGCCAACATACCCATAATCATAAAGTAATTGTATTTATAGACCAATTTGGCCACTGTGCCTATTATTAAAATAGGTATAACTGTAATCAACAAGCCTGTATATACATATTTCAGACCGTCGCCTTGCACCACTGTCTCCCAGAATCCGGCACCGGCCTTGATGCCCACACTGGCCAGAAACAGCACCAGTCCTATCTCGCGGAGCATCATGTTGGCACTGGTCGTGGTATAGGTCACCAGTTTGATGCGGTAACCAAAGCGCCCTATCAGGATGGCGATAATCAGCGGACCGCCGGCCAGACCCAGTTTCATCGGCACGGGCATTCCGGGAATGGCTATCGGGAGACAACCGAAAATGATGCCTACAAGCACACCCACGAAAATGGTTGCGATGTTGGGGGCGTTCAGGCGCTTCACCTCGTCGCCCATCATCTCGGCCACTCGCTTCACGTTGTCCTCTGGTCCTACCACCATCACGCGGTCGCCGATATGGAAATGGTGATTGCGACCGGCAAAAAGGTCGATGCCATGGCGGGTGATGCGGGTCACATTCACACCATACAGACTCGAGAAGTGCATCTTGCCCAGTGTCTTTCCATTCATCGAGGGCTTGGTCACGACGATGCGGCGCGACACCATAGGCTGCTTCTCAAGTTCCACGTTCCATTCGGCTTCTATCTCGGGGCCAATAAATGCCTTGATGGGTTCCACGTCGGCCTCGGCACAAACAATCATCAGTTCGTCGCCCACCTTGAAAATCGTGTCGCGGTTGGGGATGCTCACTACACCATCGTGCAGGTAACGTGAGCATACAAAGTCGCGGTTCAGAAAATCGTGAATTTGCATCAGGTTGCGGCCGTCAAGGTAGATGTTCGACACACGAAGGTGAAGGGTGTGTGGCTTGGCATGGGGATTGGCAGCGTCTTCTTCCTGCAACTTGGCTTCCTCGGCTTTCAGATTGCAGCGGCTGAGGTATCTCACTGCTATCGTGGCAAGGATAATGCCCACCACGCCCAGCGGATAAGCGCAGGCATAGCCCGATGCTATCTGTGGCGACTCTGCGGCGCCGAACACCGTTTCCATCGCTTCCGATGCAGCACCCAGTCCGGGGGTGTTGGTCACCGCACCATAGAGTGTACCAATCATCATGGGCAGACTCTGCTTGTCGGAAGTGTCGAAGAAGATGTAATAGCAGGCAAACATGACACCTATGTTGAGCAGAATCACGACGGTGGAGAGCAGATTGAGCGTGACGCCGTCTTTCTTGAAACTTTCAAAGAAGCCAGGACCCACTTGCAAGCCTATCATAAAGACAAACAGGATGAGGCCAAAGTCCTGACAGAAGTTCAATATGGTGATGGGGGCAGTGAAGTGTATGTGCCCGGCGAGAATTCCCGCAAAGAGTACAAATGTGACGCCAAGTGAAATGCCACCAAATTTGATTTTGCCCAAATACACGCCGAGTGCTATCACTATGGCATACAAGGCCACGATGTGGGCGACTGAGTCGGTGGTTGTGAATAATTCTACAAGCCAATCCATAATGCTGCTGATTCCAAATACCAAATTTGGGGCAAAATTACAAAATTTATTGCTCATTTGATAATTTTTGTGCAACAATTTGTTGTCACAATGCTTAGTTTTTGAATTTTTCACGTTTAAATATTTATTTATTCAATTTTGTTTCACTATATCGGGAAAAAGATATATCTTTGCAAGGTTTTTAAGAAGCATTCAAACTATTCTTAGCAACATTTCAACTTATTATAATAAACATTTCGCTATGTCAAACAACAAGGAAAAACTCTTCACCGAGTTTCAGGCTCCCACAACACAGGAATGGCTTGACAAAATTCAAGTAGACCTGAAAGGGGCAGATTTCAACAAGAAACTCGTATGGAGAACCAATGAAGGTTTTAATGTTCAGCCTTTCTACCGTAGGGAGGATGTTTTGAAACTCAAGACCCCCGAATCTCTGCCCGGCGAATTCCCCTTCGTCCGTGGCAACAAGAAAGACGACAATGTATGGTATGTTCGCCAGAACATCGACGCCAGTGATGCCGCCGCAGCCAATGCCAAGGCACTCGACATCCTCAACAAGGGCATCGACTCGCTGGGATTTTGTATCCCAGGCGACAGCGTGAGTGAGGATTTCATCTCGACATTGCTCAACGACATCCACTGCGAATGTGTGGAAATCAATTTCCACACCTGTATGCGCCATTGTCTGGAGCTGGTGGAGATACTCAAGGCTTATTTCGAGAAAAAAGGTTACGACAAGGAGAAAATTGTGGCAAGTGTCGATTTCGACCCCATCCGCAAAGTGGTTATGGACGGCAAGGACACCACACCGATGCTGGCCGTCGCCGCCGAACTGGTGAAGGCACTGGCCGATTACCCGCATTTCCGTTGCGTCTGTGTCAATACTGAACTGCTCAACAATTCCGGCGCATATATCGTGCAGGAACTGGGTTACGCCCTTGCCTGGGGAAATGAGTATCTGCAGCAACTCACCGATGCCGGTATCGACATCGACCTGGCAGCCAAGAAAATCAAGTTCAACATGGGCATCTCCGAGAACTATTTCATGGAGTTGGCCAAATTCCGCGCCGCCCGTATGCTGTGGGCACAAATCGTCAAGCAGTATGAGCCCAAGTGCGACTGTGCCTGCAAGATGATCGTCAATGCCACAACATCGAAATACAATCAGACACTCTACGACAGTTATGTCAACCTGTTGCGCTCGCAGACTGAGGCAATGAGTGCCGCTCTCGCAGGCATCCATTCCATGGTGGTCACACCATTCGACGCTCCTTACGAGAAGCCATCCGATTTCTCTGAGCGTATCGCCCGCAACCAGCAGTTGCTGCTTAAGGAGGAGAGCCATTTCGGAGCAGTGGTCGACCCGGGAGCAGGCTCCTATTATATCGAGCACCTCACCGACAGCCTCGCACAGGAAGGCTGGAAAATCTTCCTCAAGGTCGAGGAGGAGGGTGGTTTCCTCGCATCTGCCCTCGAAGGTAAAGTGCAGGATGTTATCAACGCCACCAATGAGAAGCGTCACGCTGACGCCGCCAAGCGCAAGGAATTCCTGCTTGGTACCAACCAGTTCCCCAACTTCATCGAGAAGAGTGAGGGCAAGACTCCACTGAGCGGCAAATGCTGCTGCCATGGCGCCGAGGAGGCTGGTGAGCATACAATCCGCACCACTCGCCTGGCCGCCGACTTCGAAGACCTGCGCATCCATACCGAAAATACCCGCGTGCCCGTGGCATTCATGCTCACCATTGGCAATCTCGCCATGCGTCAGGCTCGTGCTCAGTTCTCGTGCAACTTCCTCGCTTGCGCCGGTTACAAGGTGATAGACAACCTGGGATTCAAGACTGTTGAGGAAGGTGTTGACGCAGCCCTCGAGGCTGGTGCCGACATCGTGGTACTCTGCTCAAGCGACGACGAGTATGCTGAGTATGCTATACCTGCTTTCAAATACCTCGATGGCAGGGCTATGTTTGTGGTGGCTGGTGCTCCCGCATGCATGGAAGACCTCAAGGCCGCTGGTATCGAAAACTTTGTGCATGTACGCTGCAATGTCCTCGAAACTCTGAAGGAATACAACAAAAAGTTAGGAATATAAGTAATTTACGATTTACAAATTTACGATTTACAATTTGTCGACGATAATATCGCATCTTATCGCCTGCAAACAGTAAACTGCAAATCGTCAAATAGTAAATATAAAGATGAGAAAGAATTTTAAAGACATCGATATTTATGCTGGTATTCAGACCAAGAATGGGGCTGAATGGCAGAAAGAAAATGGCATCGCCTTCAACTGGAAGACACCAGAGCATATAGAGGTGAAGCCCGTCTATACCAAGGAGGATCTTGAGGGCATGGAGCATCTTGACTTTGCGGCTGGTATTCCTCCCTATCTGCGTGGACCGTATTCCATGATGTATCCCTTCCGTCCGTGGACCATACGTCAGTATGCAGGTTTCTCCACAGCCGAGGAGTCGAATGCTTTCTATCGTCGTAACCTGGCTTCCGGACAGAAAGGTCTCTCCGTGGCCTTCGACTTGCCCACACACCGTGGATACGACCCCGACAACGCACGCGTTGTAGGCGACGTCGGAAAGGCTGGCGTGTCGATTTGCAACGAGGAGAATATGAAAGTGCTCTTCTCGGGCATTCCTCTCAACAAGATGTCGGTTTCCATGACCATGAACGGAGCCGTGCTGCCCATCCTGGCTTTCTATATCGTGGCCGGACTTGAGCAGGGGGCAAAACTCGAGGAGATGGCTGGAACCATTCAGAACGATATCCTCAAGGAGTTTATGGTGCGCAACACCTATATCTATCCGCCAGCATTCTCCATGAAGATTATCGCCGACATCTTCGAATTCACATCGCAGAAGATGCCGAAGTTCAACTCCATTTCTATCTCTGGATACCACATGCAGGAGGCTGGTGCCACTGCCGACATTGAGTTGGCTTACACGCTGGCCGATGGTATGGACTATATCCGCACGGGTGTCAATGCCGGCATCGACGTGGATGCTTTCGCTCCCCGTCTGTCATTCTTCTGGGCTATCGGTATGAACCATTTCATGGAGATTGCCAAGATGCGTGCCGGACGTCTGCTCTGGGCCAAGATTGTGAAGAGTTTTGGCGCCAAAAACCCCAAGTCGCTCGCTCTGCGTACACACTCGCAGACATCAGGCTGGTCGCTCACCGAGCAGGATCCTTTCAACAATGTGGGACGTACCTGTATCGAGGCTATGGCCGCTGTGCTTGGACACACTCAGTCGCTGCACACCAACGCTCTCGACGAGGCCATCGCATTGCCAACCGACTTCTCGGCTCGTATCGCCCGTAATACACAGATTTACATCCAGAACGAGACCAAGGTCTGCAAGCAGATCGACCCATGGGCTGGCTCATACTATGTGGAGTCGCTCACCAACGAACTCGTGCACAAGGCATGGGAGCACATCCAGGAAATCGAGAAACTGGGCGGTATGGCCAAGGCTATCGAGACCGGCCTTCCAAAGATGCGTATCGAGGAGGCTGCAGCACGCACCCAGGCACGTATCGACTCTGGTGTGCAGACCATCGTGGGCACCAACAAGTATCGTCTCGACCATGAGGATCCCATCGACATCCTCGAGGTGGACAACACCGCCGTGCGCAAGCAGCAGGAAGAGTCGCTCGCACAGGTGCGCGGAAGCCGCGACGAGGCTGCCTGCCAGGAAGCCCTCAAGGCCATTACAGAGTGTGTGCGTGACTTCAGCGAAGGACGCAAGAGTGAGAACAACCTGCTCGACTTGGCTGTCAAGGCAGCACAGTTGCGCTGTACTCTCGGTGAAATCAGTGATGCCTGCGAGGAAATCGTGGGACGTTATAAAGCAGTAATCAGAACTATTTCAGGCGTGTATTCAGCAGAAAGCAAAAACGACTCCGACTTTGAGAAAGCATGCGAGTTGACAGAGGAATTTGCCAAGAAGGAAGGCCGTCGCCCGCGTATCTTCGTCGCTAAGATGGGCCAGGACGGTCACGACCGTGGAGCAAAAGTGGTGGCAACAGGTTATGCCGACTGCGGTTTCGATGTGGATATGGGGCCGCTCTTCCAGACTCCGGCAGAGGCTGCCCGTGAGGCTGTCGAGAATGATGTCCATATCGTGGGAGCATCGTCGCTCGCAGCAGGTCACAAGACCCTCATCCCCCAACTTATCGAGGAACTGCATAAACTGGGACGTGACGATATCATGGTGATTGCCGGTGGTGTGATTCCAGCACAGGACTACGACTTCCTCTATAAGGCTGGTGTGGCTGCCATCTTCGGACCGGGCACATCTGTCGCCAAGGCCGCAGTGGAAATGATGAACATCCTGCTCGACAAATAGCGGATACAATCTCTATTCACCGACACCTATGAATCTCCCGTTCCCGGGGATTCATAGGTGTCTTTTTTTTGATCCAATTTAGTGTTCGTTTTATGAGGGTGATGAATTGTCAATTGTTTTTTGGCTTTTTCATAAATTAGTGGTAATTTTGCATCCGATTAACAAGAAAAAAGGACAGACATGAACAAAATGACACAGGAAGAGTTTTGGAAGAAGAAAGTGATGATTTCTTATCTCTTGGCTATTTTCGTTTTCTTTATCCATATTTCCACCTATTCCAATTATACAAAGGGTGCTGACTTCTGCTCCACACTCGTAAATATTTTTCAGCAAATGAACACTAGGAGCACCCGTGTGGCTGTTCCCCTGTTCTTTATCCTCTCGGGTGCCGCTTTCTTCAGAAATTTCAATCTGGGCATGTATTTTACAAAACTGAAGAAGAGATTTCACTCCCTGGTCATCCCGTTTCTTAGTTGGAATATTATCTCTCTCATCTTCGCTATCGTAACGACGCTCTATCTCAGCAAATATTTTGTTGGTAGAAACCCCTTCGAGTTCACTACCTCCAATTACTTGAGAACCATCTTTCTGGCCAAGGAGAATATACCATTCTGGTTTATTCTTACTTTGATCTACTTCGTCATTCTGTCGCCAATTTTCTATGTCTTGCTGAAAAACAAAATCGTTGGTTTCATCGTTATTGTCGCAACCATCGTCTTGTTCTTTTTCGACATAAAAATTCCGCCAAAAGTCTTCCACGACTCCGACTCCATTATATATTTCATGACTGGAGCATACATCGGAATGCATTGTTTTGATGTATTGAAAATCAAGAACAAGGCCTTGTCTGTTTGTGGACTGTTGCTCTTTGTCATCTGTTCGGTTCTCTTGTATTTCCTCGATGGAAAGGATATGATGAAAAGCCACGATACGATGCAGCATATCATGTGGGTGAGTATCATTCTGACGGATTGTTTCGCCCTTTATTACGCATTCGACTTTGTGGTCGACAACGTGAAGTTCCGGCCTTTTATGCGCCATTCGTTCTGGGTATATGCCATGCACAGCAATTTGTCGGCGATTGTCACTAAATTGATTTTCTTTGCCACCGGCAACCGCATTTATCTCTCGTTCGTCAATTTCATCTTGACCATCATTATCACGCTTGCCATCATAGAACTGGTAGCAATCGCCCTCAAAAAATACTGCAAGCCTCTCTACACCATTTTGTCTGGCGACCGGCCGTGATGCTACCAGAGGCACTATTTGCTGAATAGTTTACTCTATTTTTCGCAATATGAAAAAAAGTGTTTAACTTTGCAGCCTGATTCTGTGAACTGGGGACTTGCGGGTCCTCTTTCCATAGGGGCTATATTTCTGATGTGGTGGATACAATCGGATTTGGTCAACTCTTGTTTCCTTGGTTGGAAGAATGAGGTTGAGACATCATGAATTCCTCTGCACCACTGTTAGTAGAATATTTAATATTGTTTTTATGATACACCACAAATACAATCCAAATTTCAAGTTTGTCAAGGAGCCGACACCGTTCACCAAATACACCGACCGTAGCCTGCTTCAGTATTGTCTGGGAGCCACCATGTATATGCCTGGCACCAAAGATTTCGCTCAGGCTATTATCGACAAGAAATATGCCGGGCTCACCTCAATGGTGATGTGTTTCGAGGATGCTTGCCGTGAGGAGGATGTTCCTGCCGCCGAGATTAATTCCATTAATGTACTTGAGACATTGGCCCAGCAGACAGAAAACGGAACATTGGATTACAATGTGATACCGCTTATCTTTTTCCGTGTGCGCAGCGTGGAGCAGTTCAAGCATTTTGGCAGTATGCTCACCCCTAGGCACACACGTTTCATCACCGGTTTCAATTTCCCCAAATTCAACACATTGAATGCCCGCGACTATATGGAGCAACTGGTGGCGCTCAACGAGCGTTTTGGAGAAATCTTGTATGGTATGCCAATCATTGAAGACGCACGTGTGGCCTTCAAGGAGACCAGGATGGAAGAACTGATGGGTATCAAGAAGATTGTGGATGAGTATAAGCAACTCATTTTGAACATCCGCGTGGGTGGCACCGATTTCTCTTCTTGTTTTGGTGTGCGCCGTGGCATCAACTACACCATCTATGACATCATGACGGTGAGCAATTGCCTCATGGACATCTTGAATGTATTCTCACGCAACAACGATTACACCGTCTCGGGTCCGGTATGGGAATACTTCCGTGCCAACAAGCGAATGAAAACCATGTCCGAGTTGCCCAAAATCGACTTGCAGCAGACCATTCTCAAGCGGAAGGCTGTGGTCAACGACGCTGTCGACGGCTTGATGCGTGAGTTGGTGCTCGACCAGGCCAACGGATTTATGGGAAAGACCTGCATCCATCCCTCTCACCTCAACTATATCAATGGAATGCTCGCCGTCACCAAGGACGAGTACGACGATGCGTGCCAGATTCTCAGCACCTCAGGAGGCGTGGTGAAGGGTAGCAAGGGAATGAATGAGATTGGTCCCCACAAGGCATGGGCTGAGCGTATTTCCATGCGTGCTAAGGCCTATGGCGTCATCGAGAATGAGGCCAGTTACTTCGAACTCTTTGGCTAAGTGTATGGCAGACAAAAAGATTCTTCACACCTATCGTTATACGGGCCAGCCCTGGAAAATCCTGCAGTCGGTAGTGCCACAGGGTTTTTGCGTGAAAACCCTTGAGGAGCCCACGCGTGAATGCTTGCTTCGTGAGGTGGAAGATGCCGACTATTTGCTGGTGAGTGGCCGTCTGGCCATCGACAGTGAGGTGCTCGCTGCCGCCCCCCGTTTGCGGATGATACAGCGCACGGGAGTAGGTACGGAAATGCTCGACAAACCTGCTATTGCCGCCCGAGACATCCCCGTGTATGTGAATGCGGGCATCAATGCGCGCAGTGTCGCAGAGCATACCCTTACATTGATGCTTTGCGCCCTGAAGAACATTCCGCATATTTCCAACCGGGTGAAACAGGGTATATGGCAGAAACAGACCACCGGCGTGCAATGCCATGAAATCTATGGAAAGACGGTGGGACTGGTGGGACTCGGTGCCATCGGGCGCCGGGTGGCTGCCTATCTCAGGGTGATGGGGGCACACGTATGCTACACCGATCCCTTCCGTGCCACGGCAGACACCGAGCGGGAATTGGGGTTGACATACCTTGACTCGTTCGATAAATTATTGCCTCTTTGCGATATCCTGAGTTTCCATTGCCCTCTCACCCCCGACAATGAGCGGATGCTCAATGCCGCTGCGCTGGCTGCCATGCGGGCAGGGGCTGTCGTTGTGAATACTGCCCGTGGAAAACTCATCGACGAGGATGCTCTCTATGATGCGCTGGTGGATGGGCGTATACGCTGTGCTGCCCTCGACGTGCATTACGAAGAGCCTGTCCCGGCATCCGACCGTCTTGCCACACTCGACAATGTCATCATGACCCCTCATATTGGTGGACTGAGTTTCGAGGCTTTTCACGATATGATGGCAGAAGCCATACAGAATATTGTAGATTTCGACCAGGGGCACTTCCAAAAAATCAGTCAAAAGATTCTGAAATTGTCGTGACGTATTTCTCAACGAGTGTCAAGTACCAGGTGAGGTAAAGGTCCGCACCCCGTGTTCCACGATACAGGTTCATTCAGAATTGCTGACACGATTATATAAGATTCATCAATCACAAAAATATGAGCAACCTGACAGACAAATTCGTCACATTGCTGTGTAGCATAGAGGCTGGCGACATTCCCGAGAGGGTCTGGCGCCAGGCCAGTCGTTGTCTGAAAGACTATGTGGCCGTTGCTGTGGCAGGCAGCAGGTATTTCCATGACAAGGAACTCGCATTGCTGCGCCATGCGGCAAAGGGAGATGCGCTCGTCATAGGACATGATATCCATACCGACCATCTGACGGCAGCGCTGGTCAATGGAATGAGTGCACATGTCGTGGAACTCGACGATGGCCACCGGCGTGGGGCCGTTCATGTCGGGGCAACGGTGTTCTCTGCACTGATTTCCGTGGCCCATGAGGAAAAGTTGTCTTTGAGGGATGTGCTCTACGGGGCAATCGTGGGATACGAGGCAACCATACGCCTTGCTTGTGCCGTGCAGCCAGGCAACAAACTGCGCGGTTATCATGCCACTGGCACTTGTGGCACATTGGGGGCAACGATGGCTGTCTGCGCTGCGCTGCACATGGATGCAGTACAGACAAAGTCGGCCCTCTCGGCTGCTGTTGCCAGTGCTGCGGGTGTGCTCGAGATGCAGGAGGACAATTCCGACATGAAACCACTCAATGTGGGGCGTGCCGCCATGGACGCTGTGGCAGCAGCATACATCGGAAAGGCGGGGTTTGCCGCACCTCTCGACGCGATAGGGGGACGAAGAGGATTCCTGCGGGTGATGACCGATGACCCGCATCCCGAATACCTCACATCTCACTCAGAGGATTACCTGATTGAGCAGATATATATGAAAAGTTATGCCGCCTGCCGTCACGCACATCCTGCCATAGAGGCTGCCTTGAAATTGCATTCACGTTTCGAAGCGGTGGATAAGGTGGTGAGTGTGACTGTCGAGACTTATCACCTGGCGGTGGCCGGACACGACCATACCGACATCGAGGGCGTCAGTTCGGCCAAGATGAGCATTCCCTTCGGCGTCGCCCTTGCATTGTATCAGGGAAAGGCTGGTGTCGATGTGTACGACGAAGAACATGTGGGCAATCCTCTGATTCTCGCTTTGGCGAAAAAGGTGAATGTCGTTGAAAACGACGAACTGTCGCTTCTTTGCCCTGCCCGTCGGGCGGCTATCGTCACCCTTCGCACGGAAAATGGTGAGTGGAGCGAGCGGGTGGATTATCCGAAAGGTGAGCCAGAGAACCCGCTGAGTGATGAGGAACTTGACGCGAAATACAACGAACTGGTCGGGGATGACCATGAGCTGGCGAATCATGTCATGCACCTGAGCAATACATAAATCGATATAGAAGATGAAAACTTTACATACACCTATTAGTGATGAAGACATTGCCGGACTGAAAATTGGCGATGTCGTGTCGATTTCCGGTTATATCTACTGTGGGCGCGATGCCGTGTTGCCGCGTATCGTGCGATTGATTCAGGAGGGCAGATGCCAGGAATACGGAATCGATTTGCAGGGTGCGGTGATTTTCCATACAGCTGTGAGTCCGGCTGGCGTGGGACCTACATCCAGCAACAAGTTGGAGATAGAAAGTTGTTTCGACCCTCTTTCGAAAGCCGGGGTGAAAATACATTTGGGCAAGGGAGCCATCTCGCCCGAGACTGTGGAGTCGTTGGCAAGGAATCATTCGGCCTATACAATCATTCCACCGGTCACTGCATTGCTTGAGAGCAAGACCTCTGAGCGTGAGTGCGTGGCTTTCCCGGAACTGGGGATGGAGGCTCTCTATCGTATTCAAGTAGAACAATATGAAGCTATTGTGGCCTCTGTGCATGGAGAAAGCATTTATTAAGTAGGTGATCAAAAATAGATGATAGTATTTTGTGATTTATTTGGATGCGGATTTTTTATCTTAGACAAAGGAGCATAGCGGGCTATGTGACTGAGGATGAGTGAAAAAGATGCGCCAAAGCAACATAAAAGACTATGCAACACCTACAAGAATGATAGTTACAGATAATTTTGATTACCTACTTAAGTCATGAGCAATATCATAGAAAAAACCGCAGCGACATTGGTGAAGGCTGGAAGTACGTTCCGCCCCGACCAGATAGCCGCATATCTTCGCGCCATTGAGAACGAGAAAAACAATATGTGCAAATGGGTACTCACCCAGATTCTCGACAATGCAAAGGTGGCTGCAAAAAACCATGGACCGCTCTGTGATGACACGGGCATTCCACACCTCATCCTGGAAGTGGGGCCTGGCGTGAGCCTTTCTGGTCAAATCATCAACGATATTCACGAAGGGGTGAGGCAGGGACTGCGGCAGTTGCCAGGGCGCCCGATGGCCATCAAAGGCGACGACTATGCAAGGCTCGACCAGTCGGGGGGATTGGACAACGACCCCGCTGCCTTAAAACCGGCTCCTCTGCTTGTCGTACCTACCGACGAGGATGTACTGCGGCTTTATGTGCTGATGCTTGGTGGCGGGCCTGCCATCCGGGGTGTCACACAGCGAGTGTTCCACCGCCATAGTGTCGATACCATCATCGACGAGATTGTGCAGCGTGCCACAGAGGGTGTGAGAAAGTTGGGCTGTTCGCCATGTACCCTGGCTGTAGGTATCGGACGCTCTCAGTATGAGGCCACAAGCATGATGATGCTGGCAATGGCCAAAGGTGACTATGGGGTGCAGAGTGAGTTTGAAAAAACAATTACCGACAGAGTCAACGCCAACAACATCGGACCTCTGGGGCTGGGCAAGGGCGTGTCGGTGATGGGAACCTTCGCCCGTATCGGACCGCAGCGTGCTAGTGGTGTGCGCATTGTCGCTCTGCGTCCGTGCTGTTGTTTTGAGCCCAGGGTGGCCTGTGTGGAACTTTAATTGAGTGAATGAGAAATTACCTACATATATAAATATTTAGCGATATGCAAGCAACAAGAGATTTTTTGAAAAGTATCAACATGCCATGTGGCGACCTCTATAATTTGCCAACATCGGAGAAGCGTTTTGATGATGGGGGGCAATACCGTTTTGAGGTGCCGGGTATTCAGGGGCCGGCTGCCATGAAGGCCCTTCTGGAACAGTTGGACAAATATGAAATTGCCATTCATCGTGTGACCCAGACCAAGGGTATCATGTTTCTACTCGACAGCGAAATTGAGCAGATGCTGAAATATGCTGAGCAATGGAATGTGGAATTGCTGCTTGCCACAGGGCCAAGGGCTACCACCGACACCAGTGCTTCTGTCAATACACCCGAGGGCGTGCGCATGGGCTACCGGCTCAGAGGACAGGAACAAGTTATCAGGGCGGTCGAGGACATCCGCCGGGCAGCACGCCTGGGTTGCAGGTCTTTCATGCTTTATGATGAGGGATTGCTCTGGCTGTTGAATCAGATGCGTCAGGAGGGATTCATTCCACGCGAATGTAAGTTTAAAATCTCCGCCCATACGGGTCATTGCAACCCATGCTCTGCCAAATTGCTGGAGGCAAACGGAGCCAATTCCTTCAATCCCGTGCGGGATATCCAGTTGCAGATGCTTGCGGCCATCAGGGCGGCTATCGATATCCCTATCGATATTCATACCGAGAATCCTAAATCCACCGGTGGTTTTATCCGTCACTATGAGGTGCCCGAGTTTATACGAGTGGCTGCGCCCATTTACCTCAAAACGGGTGGCTCTGTGGCTGCCACACATAGTTGGGACACCACTGTCGACGATGCCAAGAAACGTGCCAAGCAAGTGGCACTGGTCAAGCGTGTCATCGACACCTATTATCCCGATGCAGTCGCTTCTCCAAAATAAAAACAACTGTCAACAGACAGAAACGCAACGACCCTGAAAAGAGTGACAGCGGCAAGGGAATTTTCCTTTGCCGCTGTCACTCTTATTGGGCTTTCCTATTTTATCCCAAGCCATCTACTAACTTTCTTGCCACACACTTTATCCACTAAATAACAAAAGCCAAGACTCAAAAGTATGACAAGTGCCGATGTGATAGGGTAGGGAATGGATTTATACAGAGGGAGATTTTCTTTTAACAAGACCTTCATCATAATATGGCACAAGTAAATACCGAACGAGTAGTCTCCAATCATTCGAAGAAAACGATTCTTGATGTCATATCTTCCATTTTGTAGCATTGCATAGGCAATGAGCATAAATATAGAACTAGACAGAAATGATGACAGTTTTGATTGTGTGCCGCAATTCTTTTCTCCTAACAGATGCCATCCATATCCTTCAGCCATTTGCAGTACGATGGAAGCCAGATATACCATGGTCAGCACCTTTAGTGAATATTTCTTCTCGATGATTCGGTTTCCTAAAATCAATCCTAAATAATAGAAAGTAAACCATCCCAGGCATGAATCTCTCCATAACAAATCGATAGAAGAACCGGATGCCTTGCCCGTCAACAGGAAATAGTATTTAAAGGCAAGTAGAGAGAGGGGAGTCACAAGCCAACCAAGAAATTGGTATTTTGACTTTGCGAGTTTTCCTAACAAAGGCGTTAATAAAACGAATTGGATATACACCAATATATAGTACAGGGGCGCAGCGGCTTGGGCCGTCAGAAGATTTTCCGGTAATTTCCCTAAAGGACCAAATATAAGCGTGTATATAATGGTCCAAATAACGTATGGTATGATTACCCTGATGATGCGTTTCTTGTAAAATGCACCCCAATTGTCGTTTTCCACTTTCGTAAGATAGCCAGAGAGAAAGAGGAATAAAGCAACAGAAAAATTGATGAATGGGCGACAAAAGACTTGCCAATTTCCTGGTGGCGTGGTGTGTATCATGACCACTGCTATTATTGCAAGTGCTCTGAAAATCTGTACCAAATTGTTTTTTGTCTTTTTTGTCTCAGTCATTAAAAATGTTTTCTTTCCTAAATGTCCGCCAAACACCCGAAATCGGACGATTTGAAAAAGGTTGACCACAAAAGAAATGCGGGGCATCTGGTTTCTGCAATGGTCCGCTTATCACTCTAAGTCGAGGATATAACTATTGCATACGCATTTTCAAAATGTGGTGTTTCCTCATTATTGCCAATCTTGCATCTTGTAATTGGCTTGGTTTGAGTTCACGTTTGCAAAAGTACTAATTTTTTCCGTATGCATAACTATAATCGTCTTTGTTCTGTCAAGTGTGATTAAAAAAATGATGTATTTTTATTGTAATTGGATATTAAGTCGTAACTTTGCAAATGATTTTAAATAATGGTATTGTAGATTGAACGAAATTGAAGAAAACCGTTGGTGATACTATGAATGAGGAATTGATTTAACCAATAAAGGTGGTTTTTTAAAGCCATTCACAACCTTAGGATATAGTTCCATTATTGAAATAGTGACTTTGCCAATAAAATGGATTCTTAAAACGTTTGAAAAAGCAAGACAATCATAAATTTTATATTTTTGTATGATAATTGGTTACACAACAGGAGTTTATGACCTTTTTCATGTCGGTCATCTGAATTTGCTGAAAAATGCAAAAGGACTTTGTGACAAACTGATAGTTGGAGTCACGGTAGATGAACTTGTTCAATATAAAGGTAAGCATGCAATGATACCTTTTGAAGATAGGATAGAAATTGTTCGCAGCATCAAATATGTGGATGCCGCAGTTCCACAATATAATATGGACAAACTTACTGCTTGTAAGAAATTAGGTGCCAAGATATTATTCGTTGGTGATGATTGGTATGGAACCGAAAAATGGAATGAATATGAAAGGCAATTTGAGGAGGCTGGCATAAAAATTATTTATTTCCCATATACGAAAGGTATTTCGTCAACCAAGATCACTCAAACATTAAATGCTGTTAGTGACCATAACAATCAAAATCAAAAATAATTATGGGGTTGAAATCAACGATAATCAAGATTTTTTCCGGTCCGAGGTATTTTGTCTATCACAGATTTTTTTTACCATGCGTCGTATGGAAAAAAAGACGTAAAAAAACAATACGAGTCCTTTTCGTATTGCAATATCTTTCCGAATGGAAAACAGAGCCTCTTTATCTTGAGATGAAGAAGCATAAAAGGATAGAGCCCATTCTTGGAATTATCCCTTGTATTGAACTGCCTGGTGAAGAAAACACATTGAAAAAGTACTGTGAGGAGAAAGGGTATGAATATTTGTCTCTCGTTCATGAAAAGACACTTGTGTCTCAAGCCCATCCAGATTTCATCATCCACCAAAAGCCATACTCAAATCAAATTAGTAAAAAACATAGATTGCATAATAATCTAAGTGCACCTTGTATTATGTTGCCTTATGGTATACATACTACGTTGGAGTCTTTTGGAATCAACTCATATTTGTCACTTAGAAGTTGGAGGCATTTCTACGAGAATCAGAGTACACTGGAGGCTCATAAAAAGGTGCACCGCCTTGGAGGCATTAATTTCCGTGTGACAGGACTTCCTTTCCTTGATACGCTGACACTGCCTCCCGACCAATTCCCCGACCCGTGGCCAGACAAGAAAGGGATGAAACGAATTATTTACGCACCACACCATACAGTACCGCCACTTTTTAAAAAAGGATACAATTTCTCTTCATTCATGGAAAATGGCGAGTTCATGCTGGAAATGAGGAAAAAATTTGAAAATCAGGTTTATTTCGTTTTCAAACCTCATCCCAAATTATATAGCAAACTTGTTATCGTATGGGGTAAGGAAAAAGCGGATGCATATTATGACGCATGGCGCAATGCGCCCAACAGTCATGTGGAAGAGGGACAGTATTTGGGGCTATTCAAGCATTCTGATGCAATGATTCATGATTGTGGAGCCTTTATGGTGGAATACCTTTTCACGGGCAACCCCGTTATGTATCTTATCAATGAGAATCGTCATGATGACAATCTCTCACCATATGTGAACAAGGCTTTCTCTCTACACGAGATGGGAAGGACGCATGCTGACATCGAGAAGTTTATCCATAATGTTATAGACGGTGTGGATGAGGGAAAAGAAGAAAGAATGAAATTTTATAACGAAGAACTTCTTCCACCATATGGGAAAACAGCATGCCAAAACATCATTAATGCCATCCTTGGTGAGGAAGAGTATCGATAAAACCATCAAGTCAACCGACAAAGAAACAAAACTCAGAAAATGACAACAGCGGCAATGGAATTTTCCATTGCCGCTGTCGCTTTTTTATGAGCCGAATGCCCGAGTGTTTATTTTATAAGTAATCTCGATATGAGTTGACATAAAACCGTTGCACACGCTTTGTGATATTGCACAAAACTTCATATCCTATAGTGTCAAGGTCTCTTGCCATATCATCAGCATCGTAATGCAATTTGCCGCTTCGACCCAATAAGATGGCATGCATTCCCATCGTAACATCCGGAATGTCGGTCACGTCGACCAATGTCTGGTCCATGCATATTCTACCAACGATAGGAGCTTTCTGCCCGTTGATCATCACAAATCCCTTGTTGGAAAGGAGCCTGTTGAGACCATCGGCATACCCTGTGGCCACTGTGGCAATCAAGGAATCACGCTGGGTCTGGAAAGTGCGGCCATAGCCTATATACTCACCTTTCTTTACTTTCTTTACCATGGAAAGTACACTCTTCCATGTGAGAGCAGAAGCAATACCGTCGGGCAGCGTGTTCGAATAATCGGGCTTGAGTCCATAGAGGATAATTCCAAGGCGCACGATTTTTCCGATACTGTCGTAGTAATTGCTGTTGTCCAAATAAGTTAATCCACCAGCGGAATTACAACAGTGGACATAAGGCAGGTTGAGGTCACTTACTCTATCTGCTATCGTCTTGAACTTATCGATTTGAGCAAGGGTATACGCCTTGTCGTTCTCATCGTCACTGTCGGCCACACAAAGATGGGTGAAAAGACCATTGAGTTTCAACTTCTCATGGTATGTTCTTATAGCCTGAGCACAATAATCGGGTTTGCTCGCGTCTATACCAATACGGTTCATGCCGGTATCTATGGCGAACTGACATTTCACCGGATATCCTGTGTTTGCCAACTGAGCAGCGTACACTTCCGAAACAAGTGCCTGTGTGAGGTCAAACTCACATAAAGTACGTGCGTAAACTGGGGATGAATATCCGAGAAGAAGGATTTCACCCTGAATTCCCGCTTCGCGTAAACCAACAGCCTCGTCAATATTTGACACGGCAAACAAGCGCACTCCAGCATCTGAGAGCATGCGGGCAACTTGCACATCGCCATGCCCGTATGCATCGGCCTTGATGACAGCCATTATCGAAACGTCACGCGCCAGATTCTTTTTGTATATTTCGTAGTTGGCTCGGAGTTGTGATAAATTAATCTCTATCCAGGACCTTTTCTCTATTTGATTAACATGAATCTCCATTTATCCAAAGAGATGTTTAATTTTTATAAGACAGTTTTTTATTTTTTTTGTTATGGAGTGATTTGGCTGTGCTTTCCTTCTCACAGAGGTTGGTATGTAGTTTTCATCTGTGATGGTGCTGTAGATGTCTGCATACATCGGATTGGATTTCATTTTTGTTAAAACTTTGACCAAGAATTCGTCTTTTCTTTCCTTCCATCCATCCAGGTTAAATGCATCGGAGTATTCTTCAAGTCTGCCAAAAATATCCAGTTGCAGCATGGTTCGCAGGCATTTCTCACAATGACCACAGTTTCTGTGTCCTTCACTCTTGTCTTCCATTTTCCCATCATTGACAGACTGGCTCTTCAGACATACATTGATGTTCTGCTTGACAATTGGGTCGTCCATGATGAAGCGAATCTTTTCAGAACGCGACTTCTCCAGGTCGGCGGAAACCAACTCTGTACTTTCTGTGGATAGATGAGGCAATAAATAAGGTTCGTAAAGAGCACTGTCTAGCAAGTTGAACCTTAAATTGTCTACAGAGTAACCAGAGGCATATAAATATTTCCCCCATAACTTCTGTAAAGCCAAAACGCATCCCATATTCAAGTAGGAATGGCTCCAGTTGAAATTGCGTTCAGGAAACATTTCCAGCATGTTGGTGTCGACACTCAACAAAGGAATACCGAATTTCTTCGAAAAGTTTTTCAGTTCTTTCACCTCATTCTGAAAACTGGCCCTTCTGCCTTCAGTGTCATACCAGCCAAAGGCACCCACATTGAAGCATGTGAAATGAGTAATCTTATAACTGGGTATGTCTTTGTTGTCGAAGAGGTATTTCTTAATAACAGAAAAGCTGTCAACCCCAAGACTGCAGCCTGTACCTACAGCCGTTCCCCCATAATTCCGATTGGATGTCCCCTTGCAACTGATTGATGGGCAAGTGCTTGAGGCATTTTCCTGAGGGTTTTGGGCCACATCCATTTTATACATTGCATACAGCACACCATGCTTGAGATTATGATATAGTTTCTCACTCAATGGGGCATCTATTTCAATACTCTGGTGCGACACTGCCGCACGGAGCAACATGGGCAGCACAAATGCATCTGCTTGCTCATGGCATAGGTACTGGGCAAACTCAGGCTCTACGGAATAGTAGAGGTCGATTTCCTTGTTCTCTCCCTCGTTTTTTACATGAGCGACAAGACGAACCCTGTCATTGTCTTTTTCAATGAAAGGCTTTCCTATATATATCATAGCAAATCAAGATCTCGATGTGCGTCAATACCAAATTCCAAAATATCTTCCACCAATTCTTCGTAAGAAATGCCAACGTATCGGGCGGCATCTGGGAACAGACTCATGTCGGTCATTCCTGGAAGCGTGTTCACCTCGATAATCATTGGACCTTTTTCCCTGTCAACAATAAAGTCAATACGGGAAAGACCACAACAGTTCAAGACCTTGTATGCTTTTTTGCCAATCTCTATCACCTCTTTTTCTGTTTGAGGGTCAATGCAGGCGGGTATGATGTGATGGCAAAGGCCTGCGGTGTATTTCGCTGTATAATCGTAAAAATCACGTTCAGAGGTGATTTCTATCACCGGTAGCACTTTCAATTCGCTGTTGCCCATGATGGGGAGGGTAATCTCGATTCCCTCAACAAATCTCTCTGCCAAAAGTTGGTCACCGTACTTGAAAATCTCATCTATTGCAGGCAGCATTTCTTTCTCTTCTTTTACAATGACGACTCCAATGCTTGAGCCTTGGCACGGGGATTTCAGAACCAGCGGCAAACCTATCTTGTTGATGATGGTCTCCGAGATTTGAGCTCTGTTCTCACACTCATCTTTGCGATAGACCAAGAAATCTGCCGTAGGCAAGCCGGCGTCTTCCAGCACACGCTTGGTGATAATCTTGTTCATACAAATGGCACTGCAGCAAACACCAGGTCCGGTGTAGGGAATTCCTGCCAATTCAAGCATTCCTTGTATGCAACCGTCTTCTCCGCCTTTGCCGTGAAGGGCGAGAAAGGCTATGTCGGGACGCTTGGCTATCAGTTGGGAGATATTGTCTCGCTGTAAGTCGAAAAGTTCCACATTGGCATACCCCAATCTTAACAATGCCTCATATACAGACTTGCCACTTCTAAGTGACACTTCACGTTCCGTGGAAATACCCCCACAGACAACTACAATTTTTAGTTCTTTATTCATTTCTTTCAATTTTTTCTAACCATTTTTATCCACTTATTATAAGGGTCACGCTCATCGTTGTTCACCTTTGAGTAGGTTTCTGGCCATAACTTTTTGATGCAGCCTCTTAACTCTGCCGAGTGGCTCGCCTTGAACAAAACAATGTCGCCCTCACTCAGCAGCGACTTTAAGTTGGTAATGATATCTTCATGTGAGGAACAGCGGATTGTTTTTATCTTGAAAGGATTTGGATAGTCATCCAATGCTTTGTTAAGTTTCTTGCCATAAGCCAATAAAACATCAAGGGAGGAATTGGAAACTATATCTATAATCTCACGATGTACAGACTGTGTTAATTCGCCACACTCTTCTATATCACCGAGCACGGCCACTCTCTTCCCTTTGACGGGTATGTCGCAAGTTGCTTCGACTGCTGTCTTGATAGAAAGAGGGACAGCATTAAAGCAATCTGCATAAACCAGTATTCCCCCAGGTACCTCGAAAATGTTTTGCCGCATACCCAGCGTCCTGTATGACTCCAATCCTCTTACGATCTTCTCATAAGGAACATGTGACAAAACACCTGCGGCAAAAGCCTGCAAGGCACAGCCAACGTTGTGATTGGCATAGATATTTTTCAGTTGAACAGGCCATGTGTGCCCGGTCTCTTTTTCTACAACTGTAAACGACAGACCTTTGTCGTTTTGACGTATATCTCGGGCAAAAAAATCCGCTTCGTTGCTTGTAGACGAGATGCTGACCACTTTCTTTCCCTCGAGCATATCGTAGGAAGTGAAATCATCTTTGTTGACTACAACATAGTCGTTCTCAGACATCCCTTTGACAATAGAACACACCTCCTCGCATATCTTGTCGTCGGTTCCAAATGCCTCATAATGCGACTTGTCTATCTTGGTTATTACAGCAATATGTGGGCATAGGCAGATAGAAATTGGGGCAACATAATTGGGAGTGTCCTCTGATACTTCCTGTATCATGATTTGAGCATCCTGTGGTATATGCTGCACATAATAGCCTGCATGATACAAGGCATTGTAATTAATCGTGTTGCAGAAACAGTTGAAGTGCTCTTTATATACTGAGTTAATCATCAACTTAACCGTTGTCTTGCCTATAGAGCCTGTAACTGCTGTCACAGGAATATCCCGTAATTGTCGGTAATATCTGCACATTTGTGCATATATCATGGGAGGGTTGGGATGTACGATACATGGCAAGTCATCAATTTGACTTGTAGTGACAACTGCCATAGCCCCCATCTTTACAGCCCAGCGCATATCATCGTCAGTATCATCATACATTTGGGCACAGATACTATTGCTCACAAATGTTGGCTGAACAGCACTTACTTGTGACACCTTCTTTCCAAGTATTTTCTTCACTTGTGGCGATAGGTCATCCACATTTATGCCGGAAAAATCGCACAATTCTCTGATGGTGACTGAAAAACGCTTGTCTTTCCAGACCTTCTTGAAATGGTACCATTGGTCAAGCATATTTCGTTTACGGAAATCTTTCTCAATGGATTCTAAAGAAAAATTCTTTGTTATAGCCATAACTATTGTATATTGAATACTTTTCTGTTATATGAGTTTGCGCAAAATGGATAAAATGGCTCAACATTCCCCACCTGCCCGTGACTGTTGATTTCCAAAATCGCAAATCCTTCCTGCGTCGGGACAATGTCCATCACCAGGTATGGAGTCATAGGCAAATAGCGTGAAACTTCAAACACAAGTTCTTTTAGTTTTGAATAGTTGGGCAATACAAATCCCGCTATTGGCTTCTTCGTGTCTGGATGTGTTTCTATGGGGTCGTACCGATTGTCTGCAACACGGTACAGTGGGTTGAAGAATTTGCCCTCATCCAATGTCAATCCACAATAGATGGTGCCTTCATGGTCGGTGGTCAGGCCGGCTGCCTTGCAACCCAGACGAATAACCGCACACGTCAATTGTGGCCCGTCTTGCTTGTCAAAGACCATAATGATACGAAGAACGGCAAAGGTGTCTGCCCCGCATAAATCTTTCAATTTCTCATGAGGAGTGCAGTAATCAGTTATGATATAGTCGTCCAAACCACGTAAAGTGGCCTTTAACTCCTCTAAACTCGAACTTTTTCCATTGACGAAATATTTGCTGCCGTCGAAATCGAATTTATAAAAACCCACGCCGTGCCCTCCATGGCATGCTTTGGCTGCCAGAGGCTTATTGTTGATGAGGCTAACAAGGTCGTCCACATTCCCGTCGTTCTTCTTTTCCACATCAAGCGGCATTATCCTGCCGTCCATGATTGAATAGTAGTGCCTGGGCAATGAGTCCTTGAAGGGGGAGAGCAGGTAATATGTGTTCAACTTGTTGTCGAACCACGCTACCAGTTCACGATGGGTGATAAAGTTCTTGCGTAAATAAAAGTCGTAATCCGAAAGAAAATCCTTGTAATTCTCTGTTGTTATTCCATACCATGGAGCCATTTTATAGGACGAGAATCCATGACTATAGGCCCATTTCTTCTGTTCCTTGGTGGTTCCCTTGAAATCAAAGTAATCTTTAGTGTATAAGTCTGCAACCCTGTCGACCCTGAAAGAGATAACACCTCTCTTTTGTACATAATGCTCAAATTGCAGAAATTTCAATTTACGCTTAAGGGAGCCCTTGTATTTGATTGCCTGCTTGATTAAAAGCAGTTCTCCTTTTATACTCCTAAGAATTTTGCTTATTATCATGTCTTGTTTGCTGAAGATATAATAGTCTGGTCAATGGATATTTTATGCTGCGCTTGTTTGATAACAACTTGTCGCCGTGCAGGTTCTAATTGGAATTCTTGAAACCCTGATAGATTTCATCGAAAGTATCCCACAAAATCATTTCTTTGCCGTCGGCATCCAATATCGAAATCGAACGACGTATCTGATTGAGTGTTTCCATCAATTCCGACCGTGTGTCCTTTACTACCATAATCCGACCAAAGAGTTGGCTCAAGGTGTTCATGTGCTGAGGCAAGATCACATCTCCTTCGTCGCAAAAATGGGTGTAATTGATAATACCCTCTGTTTGTGACAAGATTTCAGTGCCAGAAATCTTGCTGATAGTTCCCACACGAAGAGGGATGGCCAAAGATGCGGCATGCTTCCCACAAAGATAGGGGTCGATACATTCTACTTCTCCAGCGTCGCACATGGTTCCTGTGAGCGCATATTGTATCAGCATCTTCAAATCGTTGTTGCCGCTTGTCGCTTCTGTAATCTTATATGTCATTCCGCCGCCAGTCCTCAGGCCCATTTCATAGATGTATATGTTGTCGTGGTCGGGAATGGCCTGGAAGAAAAACACACCATTCTTGAAACCAATCGAAAGAAACATGTCCTTGACTTTTGAGTCTATCGTGTCAAGATACTTTTTTGTTGACAGGGATGGGAAAAAAGTGACAGCAGTGATTAATCCATTGTTAACGACATGCCTATCGCCCATTACTTCCATGAAAAACTCACCATCCACAACCGCGTATTTGATTACATGGGTGAGTCCACCATTTTCAATGTATTTCTCGATGATTATCTTTTTGGAGGGAGAAGCATCAAGGGCTTTTTGCTTGGCTGCCACCAGTTCTTTCTCGTTTCTGCAAACGGATATTCCAATAGAGGAGCAACCGTCGACAGGCTTCACGATTACAGGGAAGTCTTCCGCACTCAGCACATCGTCTATGCTATATTCTGGCACTACAGGTAATCCGTATCTTATGCACAGGTCTTTGAAGTTTTTCTTGTCCTGTGTGGCATTCCATTGCTTCATCGTAGCATAACATGGCAAACCGGCTTTTTCACATAATTGCAGCATTTGCTGAATCTGAAATTCTGCGGAGCCTGTCATTACACCATCAATGTGCTTGTCTCTAATGTATTGTATCAATTTGTCGTGCTCCTCTGAACCAACAACAATAGAATAATCTGCTATTTCTTTTGCCTGCCCTGTGCTTTGAATTCCTGTCACATGTGTCTCAATACCCAATTCTTTGGCCAGTTTGACAACATTCACAGTCGCGGCTTTTCCTCCTAAAATTAAGAGTCTCTTCCCTTTCAAATTGTTCATATCATGAAATTGTTATTCACTATATTATGTCTATATCCAGAATATTTTATTAATATGTCTTGATTTAGGCCGCAAAAATACAAAAACTTTCCGACAACACCAAAACTAATAGGCTAATTATTTACAAATCAGAGAGTTGATAGTATAGGCAAACCATACTTTTCTTTTATCTCAATGTGTAAACTTTTTTCGTATAGATGGAAGCCTTTTTTATGATTGTAAAAGGAGGAATGATAAGAATAAAAGAAGGTTTTAAAGGATGACAGATATGATCATTTCCCTAAGAGTCTTTTAATGAATCTTTTGACAGGATAAATATATTTCTGCTTAAATTTCAGGTTCTTTTCTTTTTTCAAATAGTTTTTCCAATCATCAGGAGTGAAATAGTTGTAAAAGGTATCGTCAACTTTTTGGACTAAATCAGAATCCACATTTTGACTTTTGTCAATCAGTTGCTTATTATATAGATAGGCTTTGAAAATGTTTTCTTTCAAATAGTTCTTGGCTTCTTCAGAAACGGCAAAATCTTTCACCATTTCATAACATTGGGTTATCGCAAAGATTTGTGACGCTGATTTATATGAAAAAGTATTTGTGTAGTTCCCGACAGACCCGTCGCTGCGTTGGAAATAATTGTAAACGGGAATCGAAGAGCAGTTTATCTTGTTCTTACATTTTGTAATATAATTATAAAAGTATAGGACGAACTCCCTGTAATGAATATCTTCTCTGAAAAAGATTTTCTTCTCTTTAACAAAAGAAGATTTGAACAGAAAGTGCCAGCAATATAAATAAAAACATTTTGCTCTCTTTTTGTTGCATATTGCCTCAATAAACCCGATGGGTGATAATGATTCTGGGGGTGATATGGTGTTGTCATCTATAATCTGGCCATCTAAATAAAAATTGTAGGATGCTGTGACTAAATCCACATCGGGGCCTGTGAGATTCATCAGAACAGATAATCCATCATCGGCGATTTCATCATCAGAGTCTGCGAAAAGAATCCATTCCCCTGAAGATTTTTTTATTCCAACATTTCTCGCAGAAGAAACTCCGCCATTTTCTTTTTGGATGACGATAATCCTGTCATCTTTTTGGGCATAAGAATCGCAGATTTCTTTGCTGCGGTCGGTGGAACCGTCGTCTATAAGTAGAAGTTCCCAATTGGTGAATGACTGGGAAATAACACTTTCGATGAATCTTTTTAAATATAACTCCATGTTGTAGATAGGAGATATAATAGATAATTGGGGATTATTCATTTTGTCGCTATTTTGAACTTCTATAAATGTTTAGATTCTTTCCTCTACTTTACGGTATGGGAAAAACGTTTTCATCATAATGATAAACAACATATTTGCTGTCGATTTGATAAATACACACACTTTTATTCTCACATCTTTTGATGTAAGAAAAAAGTCAAATAAAATGCATGGGGCTGACAGTGTGTGCCGCTTGTAAGTGTCGTGTATCACTCGCAGTTTCGCTTTCCCACCTGAATGCGCTGCAAAGTTACTCTTTTTTTTTGATATTAATACAATTCGGCGTAAAAATCATGGTGTTAGGTCACCCTCATCCAGATGCTGGGGCTACATTGATTAGTAGCCCTCGGCTTTAAATGAGAGACAGTTACATCCACCTACGTTTGTTACCCCAATTCCATGGGTTTTCTCTTTTTTCCTTTTGTGCTTCAATGTTTTTTTCTTAATTTTGCACGCTGAAAAAACGGCACGTTTTTTTGCAAGGATATTTGATTGGATTATGCTTAAGTTTATTAGTTTTAATAGTGGAAGCTGTGGTAACTGTTATTTCCTTTTCACGGAAAATGACGGACTGATGATAGATGTGGGTATCAGCATGAGAAGACTCAAACAACACTTCCGTGAATATGGGCTCAAACTGTCGCAAATCAAACATGTGATAGTCACACACGACCATGCCGACCATGTGAAGTCTGTGGGAAACCTAAGCCGGGACTGTGACGTCAATGTGTATGCCACAAGAGCGGTGCATGGTGGAATTGTGCAAAATAGATGCGTCCATCGCAAGATAGACTGGCAGTATGTCAAGTACATCAACAAGGGTGAGACTTTCACCTTGGGTGAGTTTGAGATTACTTCTTTCGATGTTCCACACGACAGTGCCGAAAACGTGGGCTATCAAATCAAGTGTCAGGGGCAGATTTTCAGCGTCATCACAGATATCGGACATGTTACCGATGATATTCGCCGTGCGGTCAACCATGCCAACTATCTTGTGCTGGAGTCCAATCACGATGTGGATAAATTGCTGCATGAGAGTGGATACCCACGATTCTTAATCGAGCGAATTATCGACCATAACCGTGGACATCTGAGCAACGTAGAGTGTGGAAAGGTTTTGGCTGAAAACGCTTCCATGGCCTTAAAGCATGTGTGGCTTTGTCATCTCAGTGGCAATAGCAACGATACCGAGACTGCCAGAAGAACCGTGGAGCAAATTCTGCGCGAACACGACATTCAGCCAGGGGAGGACTTCAAACTTGATGTGCTGGAAAGGAATGTCGTCAGCGGATTCTTCGATTTACTTCCCTAAGCCCAGGGCTTCCTCATAAATGTCGGCATAGGGAAGATTGATTTTATCCAACATCCCAGGAAAAGCGCGGGCAAAACTCACATAATAGATGGCTATGAAATCATAACCATTCAGATTGAGTTGGTTAAGGGCTTGAATGGTGTATTTCTGTTCGGTGTTGATACCATTTTGTGCGCGTGTGGCCGATTCCATGGCTATCAGCCGAATCTGGTTGGTATGCATCGTCGACAACCTGTTGATGGCAGAACGCATGGCATTCAACAACAAATCGTGCTCCGCGGAATGACGATTGTCGGGAAACGTCTCGGCAGGGGCGGTTTCCTCGGATGGCGCACGATTCTCTGTTTCCACCATTTCACTTTCCGGGGAAAAGGGTAGGGGAGCAGGGGCTTGGGAAACAGCAACAATCGGCTCCGGGGCAGACACCAGGCTGCCACGCTCCATTTCCTCATCACTGAAAAGCATCAGTTGCCGCTTGTCGACGGATGCTGTTTTTCTTCGTTTACGTGCCATGGTATTGGGGGGATGACGGGGAATACGTGATTAATCAGGGCATTTTTCGGTGTAAGGGTGCGTGGCAAACAACAGCACCCTTACACTGGAAAAATGAATTCACTATCGCTTAATAAGCGAAGAGTGGATAGTCTTTCATCGTGTCGTTGACCTTTTGGCGGACTCTGGCGATGGTTGCCTCATCCTCAGGCGCATTGAGCACTTCCTCAATCAAGTCGGCTATCAGCACCATCATATCCTCTTTCGCACCACGGGTGGTGATGGCTGGGGTGCCCAGGCGGATACCCGAAGTCTGGAAAGCACTGCGGGTGTCGAAGGGAACCATGTTCTTGTTTACTGTGATGTCGGCAGAAACAAGGGCGTTCTCTGCCACCTTGCCAGTAAGGTCGGGATATTTCGAACGAAGGTCTACAAGCATGGAATGGTTGTCGGTACCACCGCTCACGATGCCGAAACCACGCTTAATCAGTTCGGCGGCAAGTACGCGGGCATTGGTCTGTACCTGTTTGGCCCACTCCTTGAATTCAGGCTGCAATGCCTCCTGGAAGGCCACGGCTTTTGCGGCTATCACATGCTCCAGCGGACCACCCTGGGTTCCGGGGAACACAGCGCTGTCGAGCAACTGGCTCATCATCTTGATTTTACCCTTTGGGGTGGTCTTGCCCCAGGGATTCTCAAAGTCCTTGCCAAGAAGAATGATACCACCGCGAGGACCACGGAGTGTCTTATGAGTGGTGGAGGTCACGATGTGTGCGTATTTCACTGGGTTGTCGAGCAGTCCGGCGGCTATCAGACCTGCAGGGTGAGCCATATCTATCATCAGCAATGCTCCAACAGAGTCGGCTATCTCACGCATACGTTTGTAATCCCATTCGCGGCTATAGGCTGAGCCACCGCCAATAATCAGTTTGGGATGATGCTCATGGGCGAGACGCTCCATTTCGTCGTAATCCACACGGCCGGTTTCGGGGGAGAGGTTGTAGCCCACTGGGCGATACAGGATACCGGAGGTGTTGACGAGGGAACCATGGGAAAGGTGACCGCCGTGTGCCAGATTCAAGCCAAGGAAAGTGTCGCCGGGTTGAAGCACGGCCAGTAGCACTGCGGCATTGGCTTGAGCGCCAGAGTGGGGCTGGACATTGGCCCATTCTGCGTCGAAGAGTTTTTTCACACGCTCACGGGCAAGGTCTTCCACCTGGTCCACAACTTGGCAACCACCGTAATAGCGCTTGCCAGGGAGGCCCTCGGCGTATTTGTTCGTCAGCCAACTGCCCATGGCTGCCATCACTTCGTCACTTACAAAATTCTCAGAGGCAATCAGTTCCATGCCTTTCAACTGACGCTGGTGTTCACGCTCGATTAAATCGAAAATCTCGTTGTCTTTTCTCATTGTTGATGTTATAATAATAATAAGTGATTCATTCCTCTTTCGTCAATTCCACCTTGTCGATTTCCTGCTCCTTGTCGCAGTAATGACATTTCAGCAAACCACGATGCTTGTCCACGACATGAAATATCGTGCGCATAGGCTCGTTGTTGGTGATACACTTAGGATTGTTGCATTTGACAATTCCGCGCAACTCATCGGGGGTCTCCACAGTCTTCTTCTCTGTCACCTCGTAATCGTGGATAATGTTGAGTACCACGTTGGGAGCAACCACTGACAAACGGGAAATCTCATCGTCGGAGAAAAATTTGTCGCTCACTTTGATGATACCCTTGTTGCCAACCTTGTTGGATGGATAGTTGTAACCGATGGTTACTGGTGAAGTCACCTGTTGCAAACCAAGAAGACTCACTACCTGGAAAGTCTTGTCCGAGGGGATGTGGTCGATTACGGTGCCGTTCTTGATTGCGGCTACAAGTCTCTCTTTCTTGTTCATGGAGTTTAGTCGATTATAGTGTCATCGTGGATAATCTCGTCGAGGGTAATGCCCAGTACGTCGCAGATGATGGCCTCACGGGCATAAAGACCATTACGGGCCTGCTGGATATAATATGCGTGTGGATTGTCATCCACATCATAATCTATCTCGTTCACCCGTGGAAGGGGATGAAGTATCTTCATGTTGGGCTTGGCATGCTCAAGCATCTCTGATTTTAGAATATAGGTGTTCTTGACGCGCTCATATTCCATTAAGTCGGAGAAACGCTCTTTCTGCACACGGGTCATATAGATGATGTCGGAGTCGGAAATGACTTTGTCGCTGAAATCCTTGTGCTCTGTATAGGGTATGCCGTGGGACTCGCAGTAGAGCTTGTATTCATCGGGCATGGCCAGTTCGTCGGGGGCGACAAAGTGGAAAGTGGGGTTGAAATGGCGCATCGCCATCAGCAGTGAATGCACCGTGCGACCATATTTCAAGTCACCCACCATGCTGATGGTCAGATTGTCAAGGCTGCCCTGGGTCTGATGAATGGTGAAAAGGTCGAGCATGCATTGGGAGGGGTGCTGGTGAGCACCGTCGCCGGCATTGATGATAGGTACTGGCGACACCTCGCTGGCATACTGGGCGGCGCCTTCAATGAAATGGCGCATCGCTATCACATCGGCGTAGTTGGCCACCATCAAAATGGTGTCTTTCAGTGTCTCGCCTTTGGATACACTTGAGGCTTTCGCGTCGGAAAAACCAATCACACGGGCTCCTAGACGATTGGCGGCGGTCTCAAAACTCAGACGGGTGCGCGTACTTGGTTCAAAAAACAGGGTGGCCACCACTTTGCCTTTCAGCAACTCGCGGTTGGGATGGCGCATAAACTCTTCTGAAAGCCGTATCATGTATAGGATTTTCTCCCGCGACATGTCGGCTATGGTCACAAAATTATGTTTCTCCATCGTGTCCAAAACATGCAATATTCGTTTTCGGATGCGAAGTTAAGCATTATTTTTAATTTATTTGCCATAATTCAAAAGAAATTGTGTAATTTTGCCCCGTCTAAACAGATTGTGGCTGATATTTGCCATGCTTACAGGGCGGATGCCGTGGTTTTTTATGGTTTTCGTGCGATTCGTCCAAAAAATGTTTAATTGATTCGTGGAATTAAAGAACCACAACGTATATGAGAAGAAAATTTGTTAAATTCCTTTGGGGAATACTCATTGGACTGATTCTTATCACAGTGGGAGGTGCCGTTGCAATATGGAACGGATGGATTGGCTATATGCCTGATATGGATGATTTGCAAAATCCTATCAGCAAATATTCCTCACAAGTTTATTCGGCTGATGGAAAACTGATGGGTACGTACGCCTCCACAAGAGACAACCGTATCTCCGTGTCGTTCGACAATATCTCACCCCATCTCATCAATGCGCTTGTTGCCACCGAGGACGAGCGATTCTATGACCACTCTGGTATCGACTTCAAGGCCCTTTCCAGAGCCGTGCTCAAGAGAGGTATTCTGGGCAATGAGAGTGCCGGTGGTGGCTCGACCATTACCCAGCAACTTTCCAAGCAGTTGTATTCCGAAGTGGCACACAGCAAGATGGAGCGACTCTTCCAAAAACCGATTGAGTGGGTTATTGCCATCAAACTGGAGAAAAACTTCACCAAGGAGGAAATCATCACCATGTATCTCAACTACTTTGATTTTCTCTACAATGCCATCGGAGTGAAGAGCGCCTGCAAAACTTATTTCAACAAAGACACCAAGAATTTAACAATACCTGAGGCTGCTGCCATTGTCGGTATGTGTAAGAACCCGTCTTACTTCAATATTTACAGATTTCCAGACAGGGGTTTGGAGCGTAGAAACATTGTTCTCACACAGATGTACAGGGCTGGCTTCATTTCAAAAGAGGAATGCCAGAATTACATGGCCCAACCTCTGAAACTGGATTTCCAACCATCTGGAGACCGTGAAACCACGCTGGGAATCGCACCTTATTTCAGAGAGTACCTCAGACAGTACATGATGGCTGTAAAGCCAAAACTCGAGGATTATCCTGCGTGGAAACGCCCACAGTTTACACTCGACTCTATCGCATGGGAAGAAGACCCACTCTATGGATGGTGCAACAAAAATACCAGAAGAGGTGGGCATCCTTATAATATTAATATCGACGGACTCAGAATTTACACCACTATCGATACCCGAATGCAAAGATATGCCGAGGAGGCTGTCAGAGAACATCTGTCGCAGACCTTGCAACCGGCTTTCAATGCACAGGTGAGAGGTAGTGCCCGCAAGCCGTTCTCAAGCAAAATGTCGCAGACCGACTATGAGAGGGTGATGAACAGGGCAATCCGCCAAAGTCATAGATACCAGGCCTTGAAAGCCCAGGGAAAAACTGAACAGGAAATCAGGAAGGATTTCGACACACCAGTCAAAATGAAAGTCTTCACGTATGCCGGAGAGGAGGAGAAGACCATGAGTCCGCTTGATTCGATTAAGTATTATAAACAATATCTCAGGGCGGGATTCGTCAGCATGGAGGTGAAAACCGGTGCAGTGAAAGCGTATGTTGGAGGCCCTGACTATGAGCATTTCCAGTACGACATGGCTATGGTGGGACGTAGGCAGGTTGGGTCTACCATTAAACCTTATCTTTATTCTCTCGCTATGGAGAATGGATTCACACCTTGCGACCAGGCCCCCAATAAAATGCAGACTTATCGGCTCGATGAGGGTGGCACCTGGACACCGCGAAACGGTAGCCATGCAAGATATGGAGCAAATGTGACACTCAAATGGGGACTGCAACAGTCTAACAACTGGATTTCGGCATATTTGATGAACAAATTCCGTCCACAAAATCTTGTGGAATTGCTGCACAAGTATGGACTCAACAACCCCAATATCAAACCTACTATGTCGCTGTGTCTGGGCTCATGTGAGGTGACCGTCGGAGAGATGGTCAGCGCATACTCCGTATTTGCCAATCATGGTATCAGAAGTGCACCATTGATGGTGACCAGAATTGAGGATAGCGAGGGTAACATTATCGCCAATTTCTCTCCAAGGCACAATGAGGTGATCAGCGCCGAGAGTTCTTACAAAATGCTTGAACTCCTCCAAGGCGTGGTCGATGGCGGTACCGGACGAAGAGTTCGTGGCTATGTGCCCTCTGGTGATATCGGAGGCAAAACAGGTACAACCAACGAGAACTCCGACGGATGGTTCATGGGTGTGACTCCCGAACTGGTCAACGGATGTTGGGTAGGAGGCGAAGACCGTGACATTCACTTCTATTCCACAAGTCTCGGACAAGGTGCTGTGGCAGCACTGCCTATCTGGGGTAGATATATGAAAAAGGTATATGCCGATGCCAGCCTGGGGTATAGAACGGATGTCAAATTTGAAGTGCCCAAGGATTTTGACACTTGCTCTAAAAATGTGAACAAACTCGACAATGGAATAGACGAAGTCTATGAGTGAGAAATTCACCTTATTTATATAGTAATACACAAAAAGGATGTCTTGTCGACATCCTTTTTTGCGTGATTTTGTATAATATTCCGAAAACTTTTGCTATTTTGATAAAAAAGTGCCCGAAAAATTTGGAGCGTATTTAAAATAGTCATACCTTTGCATCCGCTTTCGGTCAAAGACCTGCCCTGGGGCATGAATGAGGCTGGG
>Ga0247611_10000451_pt1 | contig 83393 bp, 77 predicted proteins | sample 177DNAGHGhighgp2_FD_192422 | JGI IMG/M metagenome (GOLD analysis project Ga0247611, IMG submission 192422) | Sheep rumen microbial communities from Palmerston North, Manawatu-Wanganui, New Zealand - 1770 DNA GHGhigh gp2 | ecosystem: Host-associated > Mammals > Digestive system > Stomach > Rumen... | reverse complement strand
GTTGGGGTCGCGAGTTCGAGTCTCGTTTTCCGCTCTTTTTTTTTGCCCAGATGGCGGAATTGGTAGACGCGTGCGTTTCAGGTGCGCATGCCGCGAGGTGTGCAGGTTCGAGTCCTGTTCTGGGCACCCCAAAACGCGCAGGTGGTGAAATTGGTATACACGCTACTTTGAGGGGGTAGTGGTCGCAAGATCGTGTGAGTTCGAGTCTCATCCTGCGCACGAAAGAGGCATCTTCTTAAGAAGATGTCTCTTTTTTTGTGGATTTATTTGCGTATGTAGATTATTTTTTGTAATTTTGCAGCGCAAAATTGTTGAGACATGAAACGAAAGCTATTTATTACCATCCTTATGGCATTGATAAGCCTGAGCAGTAACGCACAGTTAAGCGCTATCTTGGGGGATTGGCGCACTGTAGATGACAAGACGGGCGAGGTACGATCTGTTGTGACGATCTACAAGGGGTCGGACGGATTGTATTATGGCAAGATCAGTAAGATGCTGATGTACACCGACCTGGATCTAAAGTGCGACCAATGTAAGGACGAAGATCACAACGCGCCTATCGTTGGCTTGGTGATCATCCGCGGGTTGCATTATGACAAAGAGAAGAACGCGCTGGTAGGCGGAAAGGTGTTAGACCCCGAGTCCGGCAAGTTCTACTACGGAAAAGTATATCCGAAGGATGGTAAGTTGGTGTTGCGCGGATCGTTGGATAAGCACGGCTTTTTAGGTAGAAATCAGACTTGGATACGATGAGATTGGTTTTTGCGAGCAATAATGCGCATAAGTTAGCGGAGGTGCGGTCAATCATGCCTGCAGGTATCGAAGTGTTGAGTCTGCACGATATCGGTTTTGAGCACGAGATAGACGAGACCGGGACAACCCTGGAGGAGAATAGCGCGATCAAGGCCGAGGCCGTTTATCAATGGATAGTGGAGAATGGACATTGCACATTGGACGGTGTGTTTGCCGATGACACGGGGTTGGAGATAGACGCATTAGGCGGTAAGCCGGGTGTGTATACTGCACGTTGGGCAGGTGAACTGGCGGCGAACAGAAAGAAAGCCTTATCCGAACTGGCAGACAAGGAAGACAGAAGTGCGCAGTTCAGAACGGTCATCACACTCATCAAGGCGAGCGGAGAAAGGATCGCGGTCAGTGGCATCGTTCGTGGACGGATAGCCACAGAAGAATACGGCGAAGGAGGTTTCGGTTACGACCCCGTTTTTATTCCGGAAGGATACGATAAGACTTTCGGTGAGTTGCCTGCAGCAATCAAAAACAGCATCAGTCATAGAAGCAGAGCATTGGCTGAGCTCGTCAAAGTGTTACAAAGATAAAATCAATAGATATGAGTTGTAAAATACGGTTTATAGGCCTTTGGGTATTGTGTTCGTTGTTTGTTTCAGCGCAGGCAGGCAAATGGACAACCTATTTCGCGTACAATAACGTAACGCAGATAGCCATGTCTTCAGATAAGGTATTTGCGGTCTCTGACGGCAGTCTGTTCAGTGTAGACAAGATGTCGGAGGAAATCAAAGTGTATAACCGTCAGACGGGTCTGCATGGCACAGGTATCACTTGTATCCATTACGACAACACGGGCGAGCGACTTATCATCTGTTACGGAACGGGTAAGATTGATATGTTGTCGGCGAGCGGTGTGACGTATGTAGGTGGTCTGTACGACAAGGATATGACGCAACGCAAGACGATTTACAACGTTACTCTAAAGGGCCGCACAGCCTATCTGTCCACGCACTACGGTGTACAGACGATGGACTTGAGGGAGAACAAGTTGGTAGACAGTTATTGGTTGCGTCCGAACGGAGAGGAAACACCGATAAAAGATGTATTACTGACGAACGATAGTATTTACGCCTTCGCAGACGATAGTCTCTATATTGCCTCATTGGCTACTAACCTGTCGGACTACACGTTCTGGAAACGTGAGGCACGCAGCAACCGTATCCAGCCTGATGCCAATAAGGGTTATCGCTATGAAGACGAGACGAGTACGTGGTTGGCGGGAGGAACAGATGGTATCGTGCGTCAGACCGCAACAGAGTCACTCTCCTATAAGCCGGACGGGCCATTAAACAACAACCCCTATTATCTCAATGCCACAGACCAGCAAGTCATCATGTTGTCGGGCGGACGTTGGGCTTCACAATACAACACTCCCGGAAATGTAATGCGTCTTATCGATGGCAAATGGCACAATACAACAGCAACCGCTATTCAAGCGAAGACCGGATATTTAGCACTGGATTTCATGAACGCAGCCATCGATCGGAACAATGAAAGCCATTATTATATTACCAGTTATGGTACCGGTCTGTATGAATTCCAAGGAGACTCCTGCGTGAACAATTGGTTAGCGGACGGTACTATCATCGGATCAGCGGCCGGCAATACAGCCAGATACACCCGTCTTCTTGGCGCACGATATGACTCGAAAGGGGTCTTGTGGTTCTTAGATGCAGGTAATGTGCCTAATCACCTTATTGGCAAAGACGGAGATGAGTTCTTTGGTGTTCCCGTACTAGTAAACGGTCAGCCTTTCTTCATCGAGATACCTGCAGATCTGATCATTGATAGTCGTAATGAGAATTACAAATGGATAGGTGTTGCGCATAAAGCAACCGGTGTTCTTTTATTAGATGACAAGGGAACTCCAAAAGATCCGTCTGACGACGAGACTTGCATGCGCCATCAATGGACGAACCAACACGGCCGTCAGTTCAAGCCTCAGCATATTCTGGCAATGATACAAGATAAACGCGGTCGTATATGGATAGCTACGGACCAAGGTGTAGCCTATATAGACGCCAATACGGACTATTTCAATTCGGACGCTATCGTGCAACCGGACTTAATGGACGGCAATGGAGAGAATCCATTGATTTCGCAACGTATCAAAGGTATCTGCGAGACGCCGGAAGGAGAGATATGGATAGGCTCCCAGAGTCTCGGTGTCTATGTTCTTAATGCCGATGCTACAGAGATCGTTAAGCAGTACACTACAGAAAATTCGGCACTTCCCGCTAACGGTATCCTCTCGTTGGCTTGTGCCCCCGGCGGAAAAGTGTATATCGGTACAGCAGAGGGCTTGGTAGAGTACGATCCGGATAGCCCCGGAGAGGCATTAGATGGTAACCACAATGACAATGAGGATCTTGACATGGGCAGTATGGAACAATGGAGATTGCATCTATCTTATACCGATCCACAAGAATTGGCCGCTACTCCGCAGCGTATCTATGCCTCCGCTAACGGTTCTCTTTTCAGCGTCAACCGGAAAGACGAGACCATTGAATATTGGAACAAATCCACGGGATTGAGCGGTTCTTCTGTCTCCCATATCGCATACGATGCCAATGCCGGCAAGTTAATTATTGCGTACGAGAATGGTCAGATAGACTTGTTAAGCGATAACGGTGATGTCGTACAGATGCCGGACATATCAATGAAAGCCGGCTCGATGGCGGTAACTGTGAACAATATCTGCGTAGGGTCGCATTTTACCTATCTGTCAATGCCGTTTGGTATCCTTGCAGTCAAAGTGAGCAAAGGTGAGGTAACCGACACATATTATATCGGAGACGAGGCCGCCACAATAGATATCCAGCAGGTAGCAGAGTTAGGAGACTCGTTATATGCTTTCTCATACGACCGTATGTACAAGGCTGCCTTGAAAGACCCGCTGGTGGATTATAACTACTGGCAGCACGAAGCTCTTCCGTTCGAGAAAGTACAACAGGTAGCCGTGTATGACAACACGCTATATGTCTTGTATAATGACTCGCTTTATCGCCGTCAAGGGGGCACATGGTCCTTGGTAGAATCACTACCCATAGCGTGGATGCATGTGAACGGTAGTCAATTGTTGGCCTACCAGCGCAACAAGGGGCTCTTCCGTTTAACCGATGAAGGTTGGCGTGGTATATGCGATAAGTATGCCGCTACGGATGCTGTGTTCACACAAAGTGAGTATTGGTTGACTGAGGAGCGCAGAGGTATTATTCATTTAGGAACAGAGAGCGATGATATCTTTGTTCCGGAAGGTCCGATGAGCAACTTCGGTTACCACATGGATATTGCACATGATCAGTTATACGTAGCTCCGGGAGGTCGCTGGGCAACACAATACGGTCGGCAGAGCAACTTAAGCATCTACGACGGAACTCAATGGCGCGGCATCTCTTGGCCGGACACTTGGTACTATGCCAACCACGACATCCGCGACGCGGTACAATATGCCGTGGATGCGAATGACCCTGGGCATTTCTTCGTAACCACATACGGAACCGGAGTCTTTGAGTTTAAGAATTATAAGGCTGTCAAGCATTACGATAGCGCCAATAGTTCGTTGCGAAAAGCGAACGAAACGGCAAGTGATTATTACTACACTCGTACAGACGGTGCCATGATGGACGAGCAGGGTAATCTATGGGTGCTCAATGCAACCACTTTAGGCCGTGCTGTGCATATCCTGACACCGTTGGGTCAATGGGTTAGTCTGCCACTTATCAGCGTAGGTAATGAGTTGAGTTTCGAGACACCGGCTGGTATTTGGGTAGATCGGCGTCACAGCAATTGGAAATGGCTGGTAGGACAACGCGGGGAACCGCAGTTAGTACTGCTTGACGACGGAGGAACACCGACGTACAACGGCGATGATAAGTGCCGGGCACGTAATACGTTCGTTGACCAGAACAGTCGTGTGATTACTCCCGTTAATTTCCGCTGCTTCGCGCAAGATTTCCAAAACCGTATATGGATCGGCACAGAGAAAGGTATTATCCTCATTCCGTCGACAGTGGACTTCTTTACGTCCAACTCTTGCCGTCGTATCATTATCCCGCGCAATGATGGCACGGGGCTTGGAGACTATCTCTTGGGCGACGAACAAATCAACTGCATGGCGGTTGACGGAGGAAACCGCATGTGGATAGGTACTGCTAATTCTGGCTTGTATCTCATCGAGGATGACACAATTACTGTCAAACATTTCACAGAAAGCAACTCTCTGCTGCCGTCTAATAGTGTGCAGTCGATTGCTATTATGCCGAAGACCGGAGAAGTATTCGTTGGTACGGATAAAGGTATTGCTTCTTATCGTAGTGATGCGAGCGAAGCACAGCCCGATATGAGCGGTGCTTATGCGTTCCCGAACCCCGTACGTCCTAACTACGATGGCTATATCTCCATTGCCGGTCTGATGGACAACACCGTAGTTAACATTGTTGATGCAGGAGGAAACCTCGTATGCAAGACCCGAAGCCACGGAGGCATGGCTGTTTGGGACGGCAAGTTATCGGATGGTCGAAGAGCCACACCGGGCATCTATACTGCACTTTGTAATGCAGTAGGCGGACATACGGTCGTTAAGATAATGGTGATACGATAATAAAAGCAGGCTTGCGGCCTGCTTTTATTTTATCCCTTAATCAATTTCATAAACTCCTCTCTTGTCTTCGCTTGATTGAAGACACCGGTGAAGTCGGACGTGACAGTCATGGCGTGCTGTTTCTGAACGCCGCGCATCTGCATACAGAGGTGTTCGGCCTCAATAACAACCATCACCCCGAGAGGATCAAGCGTGTTCTGAATACAGTCTTTGATCTGCGTGGTGAGACGTTCCTGAACTTGCAAGCGACGTGCATAAACGTCCACTACGCGGGCGATCTTACTCAGGCCTGTGATACGTCCGTTGGGAATATAGGCTACATGCACCTTCCCGAAGAACGGCAGCATGTGATGCTCGCACAGCGAATAGAAATCGATATCCTTAACTACCACCATCTGACGGTATTCTTCCTCAAAGAGGGCAGAGCGTAAGATTGCCTCCGGGTCCTCGTGATAGCCCTTTGTCAAAAACTGCAGGGCCTTACCTACCCTATGCGGGGTTTTCTTCAGCCCTTCACGTTGCGGATCCTCGCCTATCTGCAGTAGGGTCGCCTCTACGGCTTTCTCGATAGCCGCAGTCACTTCGGGGTTGCTATGAAACTCTTGCAAATCCATTATTGCATCACGGTTATTTTGTCACGCACGATATAGGTGTTCCCCACCATAGAAGGGAACAACTGCGTGAACTGTTTCTTATATTCTTTAGCGTCTTCGTATGTCCGAAAATCGCCTATACGCACTTTCCAAAAAGGCGGTATATACTGGACATAGATAGTCTGGTTGACCTTATCCTTAAGCCGTGCTTCCAGTTCCAGCGCCTCACCTTTGGCCGTCTGTTGCTGGTTAGACGAATAGACCTGTACACGGTAGCCGTCTATCTCGACCATTTCGTGCTTGCCGTTCACAGCCTCGTCCAGCAGTACCGACATCGCAGAGTCTTGTACCACTTGTACGCCCGGCAGCGAATCCAAAATACTCAATAAGATAACAAATAGTATATGCATACCTATCAATTGTTAATTAATACCTAAAGGACGAACCACCGACGAACTCACGCAGGAACGATGTAGGCGGAATCTCTTTCTCAGGAATCGCCACAAAATACTGCAGGAACTTAAGCAGTCTGTGCGCCTCCGTATACTCCTCGCAGAACTTAGGCACCTCCGACAAGATCGGTTCGGCGTGGCGTTTGAGTACAGCGAACTCGAAGAGCAGCGCGGAGTTGAACATCACATCAGCTTCTTCCTGGAACGGATAAACCCATTTCTTCTCGCCTCGAACGACACTCGGACAGCGGGCAATAGTCTCCTTGGCCGAGAAACCGCGGTACTTATAGTCACGCACAACGCGGCGTAAGAGACGGATATCCGTCGTCGGGATCCAGTTATGGTTGTCAATATTAATCGTCGTCAGAGCCGAGACATAAATCTTATACGTCAGTTCTTTGGGCACATCGGGCAAAACGCATGGGTTGAGTGCATGCAGACCTTCGATGACCAGCACAGAGTCTTTCTGCAGCTTCAGTTTGCGACCGCGGAAAACACGCTCACCGATCGTAAAGTCATAAGTCGGCAGGGCTACTTCCTTACCCTCCAGCAGTTCATGCATCTGTTGGCGGAAGAAAGGCAGATCAACGGCATTCACATCCTCAAAATCGTATTCTCCGTTCGCGTCCTTTGGTGTGTCCACACGATTCACGAAATAGTCATCCATAGAGAGCACCTCAGGTTTGATACCATCGACCAGCAATTGTATCTGCAGACGTTTGGAGAAAGTGGTCTTACCGGAAGACGAAGGTCCGCTGATGAACACGATCTTAGGCCGTTTCTCAGCGATCGCATCGGCTATCTGCGCTATCTTCTTCTCGTGCAGCGCCTCCGCCAGTTTGATTAACTCAAAGGACTTGTTCTGCTTGCAAGCGATATTAAAATCGCTCACGTTATTGATATGAAGTAACTTGTTCCAACGGTTGTACTCACGGAAGATAGAGAACATCTTATCCTGCGCCACCTCATCCTCAAGTACGGTCGGGTTATCGCGGTTCGGGATACGGAGCAGCAGTCCATCTTGGAAGGGGACAATATCAAAGAGCGTGATATAGCCCGAACTGGGCAGGAGCACGTTGGTGTAATAGTCGATATAATCGCCCATGCTGAAGTAACGGCAGTAGGGGTTTCCGAGGGTCTCGAAGATCGAAGACTCGTTGTTATAGCGCTCGGCGAACATACGAATCACCTCTTTGGTCTGTTTCTCTTCCTCTTTGATGGGTCGATCTTCGGCGATGATCTGCTTCATTCGCTCTTTGACAGCCTTCACCATGTCACGTGTGAGCACCGGAGCCGGCTGCTCTTCTTCGCATTCCTCGTTCTTGCTCTGATGGCGTTGGAGCGTGCAGTAATACCCTTTGCTGATCGGGTGCTCCACACGCAGGTCCATCTCGGGGTACAACTCATTGACGGCTGCGCTCAACACCATGCCCAACGTACGCACATACACTCTCATTCCGCTCGGCGTGCTGGCATCGAGGAACTCGACGTCTTTGGGTTTGTAGAGACGGAAATCGAGGTTCTCCACTTTGTAGTTCACATGCGCAGCGATGATAGGGTACTTGAGCTGAATCTGCAGCAAGTCCTTAAGCTCGATGAGCGAGATGCCACGCGGAACGTCATGATACGTACGGGTATTTTTACAATAGATGGTGATGGTAGGTTCCATGTTATAACTAGTTAACGAATTAACGAATTTATCTCGAGAGCCTGTTGTAGGAGGCTTTTCATATCCGCAAGGCGTACTTGGTTAGCCGCATCGGAGATAGCTTTGTCAGGATCCGGATGCGTCTCAATAAAGAGTCCGTCAATACCTACAGCTACGGCTGCCCGCATCAGGTAAGGCACCAACTCCCGGTTTCCGCCGGTGATGCCGTTAGCGCCGGAGGGTTGTTGCACGGAGTGGGTAGCATCAAAGATGACAGGGCATCCGAAACGGCGCATCTCTACGAGCGAAGTCATATCCACGATGAGACGTCCGTAGCCAAAAGAACTGCCTCTTTCCGTGAGCCACACATGTCCTTCGCGGGCTGCGTCGGGTTGTACCTGTTCGATCTTCTCTATCGCTCCGCCCATATCCCATGGAGCCATGAACTGGCCCTTCTTGACATTCACAATACGTCCTGTGGCCGCTGCAGCTTGCAGTAAGTCCGTTTGCCTACTCAAAAAGGCAGGTATCTGCAGCACATCTGCTACCTCTGCTACCGCTGCGCACTGATGGCTCTCATGTACATCGGTCAGGATAGGCAAACCGAACTGCGTCTTCACTTCTTGCAATATCTTCAGTCCCTCGTCCATGCCTACGCCGCGTGCCGAAGCGGACGTGCGGTTCGCTTTATCAAAGGATGACTTGAAATAGAGGGTGATGCCCAAGTCATAGCAGAGGCGGTTTAAGGTCTCTGCCGTTGTCATCACGACATCTCTATTCTCTATGGCACAGGGTCCGGCAATGAGGAACATGGGATGATCATTCTACAGATTTGTAAACACGCGCCCACCGTACTTTCAGTTTTCCAGGTCCACCTTTTTCTTTGGTAGGCAAGAACGACTGTGCGAGCATGAACATCGCCTCTTTAGGCAGGCGGTTCGGCAAACGGAGCAACTCCAGATTATTGACGTACCAGATCAGTTCGTGCTTCGTCCAACGGAAGGAATAGATGAAGTAGAAATAGTTAGCCGGCAGTAAACCGGTCAAGTCCGCCATTTGGGTGCGGTCGCCATTGACCAAGCCTACCTGAGGCTTGCTGCCATTATAGTGATACAATGCGATCAGCGGATTTCCGGGCTTACCGGTACTCAGACCGAAGAAATGGTGTCCCATTCCCTGGCTTCGTACTTTTGCCATGAACAAACCTTCCTCTTGCATAAAGGCGTCTTTGGTATTCATGACATCAGACGTGAAGTCAAACACATGTTCCGTGAATCCCTTTTTCTCATCCCATGCGATCGCTTTCTTGCTTTCTTCGCGGGTCTCGATATCCATACGTCCTTCGGCGAAGAAGGTGTTCTTACCCCCGTTATAGGCTTGCCGCTCGCTGGTACGTGAATGGCCGTCTTTCATAGCGGGGTTCGCGTATCCGTAACCTGGTTTCCAATTCTTGGACGAAGACATGTCATCGTCAAAAGCAGGACGGAAGAGTTCGGCCCAGTCGATCTTCTCCTCACGGGACGTGAAGAAGAACTTGATATCTTCGGAATTAGCCAGCTCCAGATAGCGTTTCTCGATCTTGTACTCCTCGGAGTGCTCCCAGCGCTTCTCATCTGCCCAGAGTGCGTTACGCTGCTTGAAATCCTCGGTCGAGGTCTCTTTCTCCAGCTCCATGAGTTGTTTCAACTCCGGCGAGTTCAGCACTTTCTGGTAGTTCTTGTAGAACGCCGAACGATAGATCATGTTGTACATACGACGCTCGGAAGCAGTCACGGAGTTGTCCTCTTTGTTCTGGAAAGCATCGCTGTCGCGGAACTTCAGGAAGGCCTGGAAGGTCTCGCTGGCCTGCGCGTACTTGTAACCCTTCATACGCATGGTAGAAGACAGACGATTGAGCGTCGCCATCTTACGACCCTCGTCCGTGTCCTTGTACTTACGGTTCTTCAGAGCGTTCTTCTTCTCCTGGAAATCCGAACTCTCAACGATCTTCTTGAGCTCGTTGTACTCCGCCAATTCAGGCGATTTCTCGATAGCACGCCAGCGTTTTACACGCTCTTGCATGTCGTGAATGGCTTTCTCGAACGCTTCGGTCGAGAGCATCTTACCGGTTAATCTGGCTGCAAATAGGTTCATATAATTTTCAATTATCAATTATCAATTTTCAATTTTTTCATACAATTCGTCCAACGAATTGACGAAAACAGGTTGATACGCTTGTTGTTCGGGAATAAAACGCAACTGCTCCATGAGCGTTATCTGCTGCTTAAGGGGTTCGTAGAAACCTTTGTAGTTCAGCACATAAACCGGCTTCTTATGTTCGCCCACGATAGCAGAGGATGTGGCGTCCATCATCTCGTCGAGGGTTCCGTAACTGCCGGGCAAGCAAACGATGACATCCGCTTCGTCGCGCATACGCTGCTTGCGCTCGGACATGTTATTGACCTCAATAAGATAGTCGCAGTTCGTAGCAAGTCGACCTGCCGCTTTGATACGCGGAGGGATGACGCCTATCACATGAGCTCCTGCCGCTTTGGCAGCATTGCTTGTGCGGGACATCAGTCCACCCGTAGCACCTCCGTAAACGAGCGTATGCCCGTTCTTACCAAGCCATGCACCTAATGCATCCCCGAGTGCCAAATACTCCTCGGGTATGGCATCTTTCGCCGAACAATAGACTGCTATCCGCATCAAGCGTCGATATTTGCGTACGTTGCGTTCTCTTCAATGAACTCGCGACGCGGAGCCACATCATCACCCATCAGCATAGCGATCGTACGATCTGCCTCTGCCGCGTTCTCGATCGTCACACGCTTCAACAGACGACGAGCCGGGTCCATCGTGGTCTCCCACAACTGCTCGTCACTCATCTCACCCAGACCTTTGTAACGCTGCGTCTTGATCTGACGCTCATCGCCGTTACCGTAGTTCTGAATGAATGCCACACGCTGTGCGTCGTTCCAGCAGTACTCGCTGTAGTTACCCTTCGAGCACTTGTAAAGCGGAGCCATGGCGATATAGAGGTGTCCTTGCTCAATCACCTCTTTCATATGACGGAAGAACAAAGTCATAATAAGAGTAGCAATATGCGCGCCATCGACATCGGCATCGGCCATGATGATCACTTTATGATAACGGATCTTACTCAAGTTAAGCGCCTTCGGGTCCTCTTCGGTACCGAACGTGATTCCCAGCGCAGTAAAGATATTACGAACCTCTTCGGACTCGAACACCTTATGCTCCATCGCTTTCTCCACGTTCAGGATCTTACCGCGCAGCGGAAGAATCGCCTGGTGAACGCGATCACGACCGGTCTTAGCCGTACCGCCTGCAGAGTCACCCTCTACAAGGAAGAGCTCGCACTCCGAAGCGTCTTTGCTAACACAGTCAGCCAACTTACCGGGCAGGCCACCGCCGCTCAACGGAGACTTACGCAGCACGCTCTGACGGGCATTACGGGCAGCAATACGTGCCTGTGCAGCCAGAATCACTTTCTCCACAATCTTCTTCGCGTCGTCCGGGTGCTCCTCCAGATAGTTCTGCAGCGCCTCAGCAACCGCACTCGATACCATACCGGCTACTTCGGAGTTACCGAGCTTGGTCTTCGTCTGACCCTCAAACTGCGGCTCAGCAACCTTCACGGAGATAACTGCCGTCAGACCTTCACGGAAATCGTTCGGATCGATCGTCGAGTTACCGTCTTTATCTTTCAGTTTCGCCTTCTCCAGCATCTTGCTCTCCTCCGCGTATTTTTTCATCACACGCGTCAAAGCAGCACGGAAACCGGCTACGTGGGTACCACCCTCAATCGTATTGATGTTATTTACATACGAGTGTACGTTCTCATTGAAGTCGGTGTTATAGATCATCGCCACCTCAACCGGCGTGCCGTACTTGTCGGTGCTCAGATGAATCACCTCGCTGATCAGCGGAGTACGGGTACCGTCGATATAACGCACAAACTCACTCAGACCCTTCTCCGAGAAGAACGTCTCACGTTTGCACTCACGTATTTTCGTGCCGTCCTCGAGCACATGCTCTTCCATCACACGTTTGTCCTTCAGCACAATCTTGATACCTGCGTTCAGGTACGCCAACTCGCGCATACGGTTAGCGAGGATGTCCCAATGATAAACGGTCTCAGTAAAGATCGTATCGTCCGGCCAGAACTGCACGAACGTACCGGTCTTACGCTGCTCCCAGTTACCGATCGCCTCTGCCTCGGTGATCGTATGAACCGGAGCCAACGGCTTACCCTTCGCATAGTCCTGCGTATGGATCTGTCCGTCACGATAAACCTCTACATGCATCTTCGTCGAGAGCGCGTTCACACAGCTCACACCCACACCGTGAAGACCACCGGACACCTTGTACGAATCCTTATTGAACTTACCGCCGGCATGGAGAACCGTCATAACAACCTCCAGGGCACTCTTATGCTCCTTCGGGTGCATATCCACCGGAATACCACGTCCGTTATCCTGTACAGTAATAGAGTTATCCTCATTGATATGCACAGCAATCTCATCGCAGAAACCTGCCAGCGCCTCATCAATAGAGTTATCCACTACCTCATAAACCAGGTGATGCAGACCCTTCAGCGAGATGTCTCCGATGTACATCGCAGGCCGCTTACGCACCGCCTCTAATCCTTCGAGCACTTGGATACTCGAACCATCATACTTTTCTTTTTCTTGTTCTTCCATTTTGTATATTGTATTATATATATTCCTTAGTTTTTACGCGCGTTCCGCGCGCCTATCTGCACGCGCGCACATAATCGGCTGCAAAATTACAAAAAATAATTGATATATGCAAATATTTTTGCAAAAAAAAGAAGAACCACAATGTGATTCTTCCATTTGACCTAATTTTGCGTAACTTTTTACGCCATTTTGTTAACAAAACGAGCCAATTTCGATTTGAGGTTGGACGCCTTGTTTACGTGAATGATGTGACGCTTAGCCAGTTTGTCCAGCATCGAGCTTACTTTCGGCAGAGCCTGAGCAGCTGTTGCTTTATCGGTCGTCTTACGCAAGTCGCGCACAGCGTTACGAGCTGTCTTAGCGTAATAATGGTTGTGTGCTTTGCGCGCTGCCGTTTGGCGGATACGCTTCAAAGAGCTTTTGTGATTTGCCATCTTTGTTTCTTGTTTTTGTCGGTCCGACTCGCGGACCTTTGTTTAGTAATATCCCTTGGCCTTGAGAGGATCAGCCTCAGGACTTGACTTTAGGGAAGGTCATTATTTCTTTATCTCTCTTCAGGGCCCCCGATGTAACTCATAGGAGTTGCAGTGGGGAGAGCGTAGATCAAAACGTAAGCGTAATCGAGCGACGAGTCGCGAGTCACGCGCAGTTTTAGATCAAGCGAAGTAGTGCCAAGGGGAATCGAACCCCTATTGCAAGAATGAAAATCTTGAGTACTAACCGTTATACGATGGCACCGCGCTTTGCGCTATCAAGCGAAAAAGCATGCAAAAGTACTGCTTTTTTTTGACATGACCAAATTTTTTTGCATTTTTTATGCATTTTTTGCATTTTTGTATGATTTACAGGATATTTTTGTATGATCTAAAACATCTAAATCAGCACAATGGCCTACATAATCCGAACCCTTTCATAAGGCATCTATAGGGTGTCTAAAGGGTACTTATAAAGCATCCTAGACTTTATTAAAAATTTACATCCCTAACATACTCATATACAACAGGTTATATAATTCTCAAAAATTGCTGAAAATGGCCAAAATTGAAATTTCATTTTCGCCCTTTTTACCACCTCTCAAAAACCTCTTCTAAGCGATTTTTTCCAAAAATATGCTACTAAATTTGCATATTCGGAAAAAAAGCAGTAATTTTGTACGCAATTTTATCGAGAGAAAACATTTTTCTCGAGAAAAGAGCGAATAAATCGCATTTTTGAAACGAATATGAATATTATTAAGACTCCCATAGAGGGATTATTGGTGATTGAGCCGCAGGTCTTTAGGGACGCACGCGGGTATTTCGTAGAAACCTACAACGAAGAACGCTACCGAGCCGCCGGTATTGAGGCTCGCTTTGTACAAGACAACCAGAGCTGTTCGTCTTACGGCGTCGTACGCGGTTTACACTTCCAACGCCCGCCATACACGCAGGCAAAACTGGTGAGCTGCACAGTCGGCCGTGTACTGGACGTAGCCGTCGATTTACGCAAAAACAGCCCCACCTTCGGTCAATGGTTCAGCGTAGAACTGAGCGAAGAGAATAAACGGCAGTTCTTTATCCCGAAGGGCTTTGCACACGGCTTCTCCGTGCTTAGCGAAACGGCCATTTTCACGTACAAATGCGACAACCTCTACCACCCCGAGGCAGACGGAGGAATCTTACTCAATGACCCCGATCTGGCCATCGAATGGCAAGTGCCGGAAGAGTTGCGAATTCTGAGCGAAAAAGACAAAAAACATCCTCTATTAAAAGACTTAGACAATCCTTTCTGATATGAATATTCTTATTACTGGCGCGAACGGACAACTGGGCAACGAGATGCGGGTTCTGAGTGCCGCACATCCAAAGCATCGTTATTTCTTTGCAGACATCGTAGAGGCCGAAGACGTATATCGCTTAGACATATGCGACCCTGCGGCCGTGTCAGCATTCGTAACAACCCACAGCATAGACCTCATCGTCAACTGCGCAGCGTACACGAACGTAGACAAGGCCGAAGAAGACGAGGTAACCGCCCACAAGATCAACGCAGAGGCCCTGTCCGTCTTAGGCGGCCAAGGCATCAAAGTCATTCATATCAGTACAGACTACGTCTTTTCCGGCGACGAGCATGTGCCATGCCGCGAGACCGACCCGGTTGCTCCGCGTACTGCCTACGGTCGTACCAAGTACGACGGAGAGAAAAACCTGCTGGCTGCATGTCCGGAGGCAGTGATTTTACGTACGGCGTGGCTCTACTCGGAATTTGGCAGTAACTTCGTCAAGACCATGATTCGTCTCGGCAAAGAGAAACCGCAGTTAGGCGTCGTCTTTGATCAGATAGGAACCCCGACCTATGCAGCCGACCTGGCGCAGGCTATCTTCACCGTCATCGAGTGCCCGATATGGCACCCGGGAATCTACCATTTCACCAACGAGGGTGTATGCTCATGGTACGACTTCACGATCGCTATCCATGAGTTAGCCGGCATCAAGACATGCCAAGTTCGCCCGATTTCATCGGATGAATACCAATACAAGACTCCGCGTCCGCACTACAGCGTGCTCGACAAATCGAAGTTCAAAAAGACCTTCGGCGTGGAGATCGCACACTGGATGGACGGACTCAGACGTTGCATGAAAAAACTTTAAATAGAACTTTTAGTTCTTAGCCCTAAAGGGCACGGTCTGATAGTTCAATGGATAGAACGGGGCTCTCCTAAAGCTCAGATTCGAGTTCGATTCTCGATCGGATCACAAAGACAATGAAAGAAGTTTTAGATTTTCTCAGGGAACTGGCGGCAAACAATAATCGCGAGTGGTTTGCCGAACACAAGGAGTGGTACCAACGGTGCTACGCCAAGTTCGTGGACTTCAGCGCGCAGTATATCCAACGTCTCGTGGAGATAGACCCCGCACTCGCAGTTCTACAACCCAAAGACTGTATCTGGCGCATATACCGCGACGTGCGCTTCTCCAAAAACAAAGATCCGTACAAAAACTGGTTCGGGGTCTTCCCTGCCATCGGCGCAACCGGTCAACCCAAGACTTGGGGACGCAAGTCCCTTCGCGGCGGATACTATATGCATTTTCAACCCGGACAGTGTATGTTCGCAGGTGGTATTTGGGAACCAAGCAAAGAACTGCTCACCGCTTTGCGCAAAGAGATAGAAGCGAACTACGAAGAAGTAGAGGCCATCATGGAAACACCCGAATGGAAGCGCTATTTCCAACAAGATTTCGACTCCTATTGGGGCGTGCTCAAAAAAGTACCGGCAGGCTTTGATCCGAACTTCATTCACGCCGATTGGCTCAAACACAAGGACTTTACTTTCTCCACCCCCTTCACCGACGCGCAAGTATGCGCCCCGGATTTTTTGGACGAACTCGTAGAGATAGCACGAGCTGCCAAGCCTATGAACGATTTTCTAAACTATACCTTCGAAGAGTATGGCGAATTCCCCGACAGGTGCTAAACCCATATTACCGGCCCTAGCCGTCGATGCGGCTTGTAGCGGCAACCCGGGTGTCATGGAGTTCCGCGGCGTGATTGCCGACACCGGTACAGAAGTGTTCCATCGCGGACCGTTCAAGCAAGGAACGAACAATATCGGTGAGTTCCTCGCCCTCGTCCTTGGACTTGCCTATATCAAGAAGTACAAACTCAACTGGGTCATCTATACGGATAGTGTGACCGCGCTTGCATGGTTACGAGCCAAACGATGCAAGACCAAGATGGAGTGGACCATGGAAAATCAGGACCTCTTTATGATGGTTCGCAAAGCAGAGATGTGGTTGCACGATAACACATGGACTACCCCCATCTATAAGTGGGATACCAAGGCTTGGGGCGAGATTCCTGCCGATTTTGGCCGAAAATGACAAAAAAAGATTGCAAAATTTAATTTTTTATACGAATTATTTTCGTATATAAAAAAAATGTTGTAATTTTGTAGTCGCAATTGAAAAATCAAATCATAAATCATAAATCATAAATCATAAATCATAAATTTTAAATTATAAATTAATTAATCACTATGACAAAAGTAGCAATTAACGGCTTTGGCCGTATTGGTCGTCTGGCTTTCCGTCAGATGTTTGAAGCTGAGGGTTACGAGGTAGTTGCAATCAACGACTTGACCAGCCCGAAGATGTTGGCTCACCTTCTGAAGTACGACACCGCTCAGGGTGGTTTCGCAGGCAAGTTCGGTGAGGGCAAGCACACCGTATCTTTCAAGGATGCTGTTCTCGCAGAGGACGGTAAGACTGTTGTTACTCCGGGTTCGATCACTGTTGACGGCAAGGAGATCACTATCTACGCTAAGCCGAACGCAGCTGAGCTGCCTTGGGGCGAATTGGGTATCGACGTTGTTCTGGAGTGCACCGGTTTCTATACCAGCAAAGCTAAAGCTGAGGCGCATATCCAGGCAGGTGCAAAGAAAGTGGTTATCTCCGCTCCGGCTGGTAACGATCTTCCGACCATCGTTTACAACGTAAACCACAAGACTCTGACTCCGGCAGATAAGGTTATCTCCGCAGCTTCTTGTACGACCAACTGTCTCGCTCCGATGGCAGCTGCTCTGCACAAATACGCTCCGATCCAGAGCGGTATCATGAGCACGATCCACGCTTACACGGGTGACCAGATGATCCTTGACGGTCCGCAACGTAAGGGCGACCTCCGTCGTAGCCGCGCAGGTGCACAGAACATCGTTCCGAACAGCACCGGTGCTGCTAAGGCTATCGGTCTCGTTATTCCGGAGCTGAACGGTAAGTTGATCGGTAGCGCACAGCGCGTTCCGACTCCGACCGGTTCGACCACTATCCTGGTGGCTGTTGTTAAGGGTAAAGACATCACTAAAGAGGGTATCAACGCTGCTATGAAGGCAGCTCAGACCGAGAGCTTCGGTTACACCGAGGATGAGATCGTATCGAGCGATGTTATCGGTATGAAGTTCGGTTCGCTCTTCGATGCTACCCAGACTATGGTTGCTAAAATCGACGAGGATACCTATCAGGTACAGGTTGTTAGCTGGTACGACAACGAGAACAGCTACACCAGCCAGATGGTTCGTACGATCAAGTACTTGGCAGAATTAAAGTAATCTGGAATTCTGGAAATCTGGAATTCTGGAAATCTGGATCCCGAGAAAAGACGTCCGTTGGGCGTCTTTTTTCGTGTGCGCACCTCCACGCGCTCGTTCCTTATAAGATTTTTTTAATTTTTATTTGCATATATGCGAAAAAAAGTGTAAATTTGCAGCGTTTTTTAATTTAGGGATAAAATGAAGCGAAATATAGCCATTATTGCAGGAGGAGACAGCAGCGAACACGAGGTGTCGTTGCGCTCGGCTGCCGGCTTGTATTCTTTTATGGATAAGGACCGCTACGACATAACGATCGTAGTGTTCGATGGGAAGAATTGGCACACCGAGGACGGTTGCCCTATCGACAAGAATGATTTTTCTTTTACGCGTGCGGGCGTGAAGCGCACCTTCGATTTTGCCTATATCACCATTCACGGCACACCGGGCGAGAACGGTATTCTGCAAGGCTACCTGGATATGATCGGCATGCCCTACTCTTGTTGCGGAGTCTTAGCCGCCGCGCTGACCTTTAACAAGTACGCCTGCAACCACTATCTCTCCTATTTCGGTTTCCATATCGCCAACAGTCTGATGTTGCGTGCCGGACAGAAACTGCCCAACGCACAAAAGATAGCCGAGACCTTAGGCCTGCCGTGCTTCATCAAATCGAACGTAGGAGGTTCGTCCTTTGGTTGCACGAAAGTGAAGACCGTCGAAGATATCTACCCCGCTATCGAGCGTGCCTTCCAAGAGGGCGATGAGGTGATCTGCGAGTCGTACATGAAGGGAACGGAAGTAACTTGCGGTGTTTACAAAACCAAAGACAAAGCCGTCGCTTTCCCCATTACGGAAGTGGTAACACATAATGAGTTCTTTGACTACGACGCCAAGTACAAAGGCGAGGTAGACGAGATCACCCCGGCACGTATCCCCGACGCCGTACGCGATAAGATACAAGCCGAGACACTTCGTCTGTACGATATCATCGGTGCGAACGGTATCATTCGTGTCGATTGGATCATTACGGACGGCGATAAACTCAACCTCCTCGAAGTAAACACCACGCCTGGAATGACCCCGACATCGTTTATCCCGCAGCAAGTACGAGCTGCAGGACTTGACATCAAGGACGTCCTGACCGACATCATCGAAAACAAATTCGCATGATCGATATCAACCGAGAAATAGAAGCGCTGGATTGGAGTCGTGCACCGAAGGGTTTGTACGAACCGATCGGATACACCTTGGCGGCAGGCGGTAAACGAATCCGCCCGACCTTGGCACTCATCGCTTCGGCTTTGTTCGGAGGCAACGAAAAGGATGTCCTGCCGGCTGCTTTGGCGCTGGAGGTCTTCCATAACTTCACCCTCCTGCATGACGATGTGATGGACAAGGCAGAAGTACGACGCGGACGACCGACCGTACATGTCAAATGGGATGAGAACACAGCCATCCTCTCCGGCGACCAGATGTTGATAGAAGCCTACAAACTCCTGTCTGACGTGCCTGCCGATAAGTTACCGCAAGTGCTGAAATGGTTCAACGAGATGGCAACAGGTATCTGCGAGGGACAGCAGTACGATGTGGACTTCGAACATCAGAGTCAGGTAACAATAGACGATTATATGATGATGATCGAGAAGAAGACCTCGGTGCTCTTGGCGTACGCGCTGAAGATAGGCGGATACATCGCCGGTGCAAGCACCGCCCAACTGGAGGCGCTCTACCAATACGGTCTGCATATCGGTCTGGCCTTCCAGATTCAAGATGATATCCTCGATGTTTATGGTGACCCGAAGACTTTCGGCAAAGCCATAGGCGGAGATATATGCTGCAACAAGAAAACCCTCTTACTACTGACAGCTCTGGAGACGGAAGACGCGGAATGCAAAGCAGAGTTACTCCAATGGCTCTCAGTCACCGACCGAAACGAAGAGAAAATAGCGGCTGTCACTGCCCTCTATAACCGTCTCGGTGTACGCAAAGCGTGTGAAACCGTCATGGAAGCGCACACGGCAACAGCCTTGGCACAGTTAGACAAGTTACCGCAGAACAGCGCTTGCGAGAAACTACGAGAACTTGCAGAAAAACTCGTTACACGAAAGAATTAAATAGTTATATTTATGCCATACAGAAGACTCCCCAACACAGATCTGGCACGGTTGCATGCATTGCAAAACGCAGTTCAGCGTGCGCAGACAGCGGATTACACCGAGCAGGTTATTCCGTACAAGGTGCAGAGTGAAGCACAGCGTTTCTTAGCGTCTTTTGAGAACGCAGTGATGCAGTCGAAGGACAACTTCAAGTCCACTGTCAATGCCAACAAGCAGTATCGTCACATCGTGCAGAACGCACGTATGTATATCTCGCACTTCATCCAAGTGCTTAACCTCGCCGTCATTCGCGGAGAGATTAAGAAAGAGCAAAAACTGCTGTACGGTCTGGACCCGCACCAACATGTAGTACCGGACCTATCCACAGACGAGTACCTGCTGGAGTGGGGAAAGAAGATCATCGAGGGAGAGCAGAAACGTATGGCGAACGGAGGCTTCCCGATCTACAACCCTGCGATCAACAAGGTGAAGGTACATTACGATATCTTCTGCGAACACCAGCGCCAGCACACTTTCCATGTACAGAACACAGAGCGCGTACACGACAACCTGGAACCGTTACGTGCACAAGCCGACGAACTGATCCTGCGGATATGGAACCTCATTGAGGAGTACTATAAGAACGAACTGCCCTATGCTAAATTGATGAAATGCCAGATGTACGGTGTCATCTATTATTACCGCAAGGGAGAAAGAAAACTTACGGCCGAAGGCGACCGTAAGCTACAACAAATACGAGATAGTCAACCGACTATCCAATGGTCTGCTGAGGAGTGACCACGCGATCCATCTTATGGTCGCCCAAGCGATGCGGGATAGTATGTTTCTTTAGCTGGAACGCATAACAAACACCTATCTTCATCGCACGCGGATGGCTATTCAAGAACTTATCGTAATATCCGCCACCGCGACCGATACGATGACAATGCTGGTCAAAGACCACGCCGGGAACAAGAATGAGGTCTATATGTCCCTTATACGTCTCCGTCTGCGGTTCCGGCACACCATAACGGCCTTTACGCATCATATCCTCGCCGTCATAAGGCCGAACCTCCATCGAGCGACGATGGGTAACAGGAAACAAAAACGTTTTTTGATCGCCGTACTTAGTGAGCAACGGACGTAAGTCCACCTCATTATGAATCGGATAATAAAGCAAGACCGTTTGGGCTTCGCGAAAAGCAGACATGCGCTCTATCTGCGCAACAATCTGCGCCGACTGCTCCGACACTTGCTCCGCCGTCATTATACGACGTTGCTGCTCCACTATCGCACGCATCGCCTTTTGTTCGCGACGGATACGAAGCCAAGGGAGCCACATTTTGAGATCATGAATTTGAGCTTCAAATAGCATAAATATCGTTGTTTTACCTTTGCGGTGCAAAGGTACAAAAAAAAATTGACATGCGCAAATTTTTATATATATTTAGTAGTTTTTTGGTGATAAGCCTCTCCGGATGCGATTTGAATAACAACAACACCACTACCCTTTCATCAGTAGCCAAACTGAGTTCGTTCTCGTTTACAGCCAATGATTCTTTCCCGGGTCTGGCAGCGGCAGTCTTCACAATAGAGGAGCGAATCGATACCGGTTTGGTATGGAACAAAGACTCCATCTTATACGGTACAAGGTTGGATTCGGTAGTGCCTAAGTTCACGTTTGAGAAGACACCAGGTACGGCTGTCTTATACACGCCGGACACTACAATCGCGTTGACCGGTAAAGACACTATCAACTTCTCCAAACAACCTATCTATCTCACGATCCGCTCTTCGGACAAGTCAACGACCAAGACTTATGAGATCCGTGCAACGGTGCATCAAGTAGACCCGGACCTATATACCTGGGTACAACTGACTGACCATATATACTCCGCCGATGACAGTGAGCAACGGGTAGTTGAATTGGGCGATCTGTTCGTTATGGTAAAGAGTAACGGTTTTGAGTTCTTCGCTTACACCTCGCCGGACGGTGCTGACTGGACGGACGTGGGTCTCATCACTACCCTGCCCGCAGGTACCAAAGTGCGCCAGATCATCTCGGACGGCACGACGCTCTATTACGGACAAGGCAAACATATATACACCTCGACGGATGCTGTCAACTGGACCGAACATGCCGTACAGGACTCGGTTGTAACGATGTTACTCTACTGGAACGAACTCGTATGGGCCTCTGTAGTTGATGGTGAAGAATATGAGTTGGCTACTTTCGAAGACGGCGTATTAACCCGTACCGGTCTAATTCCCGACGGAGAGTTTCCGGTCAGCGACTTCGCCGCTGTCACTTTCCAGAGTGCCAGCTATCGTGATCGTGCGATGATCATCGGCGGTTTTGCAGAGAACGGTAAAAGTCTGAACACCCGCTGGAACTTAGAGTACTCGCGCCACACACCGGAGAACAACGGATACCGTCTAAGGGAGTTCTCTATCGATCGTCCTACCTTCACCAGCCTTACCGGCATATCCGTTATCGAGTACAACGACCAGCTCTTGCTCTTCGGCGGTGTGGACGATAAGATGAATTATTTCGGACGTGATATTCTTATTTCCGAAGACGAAGGACTGACATGGAACCTGGCAGACACGACCAAGAACCAACTGCCCGATGTCTATCAGGCACGGCAGAAACAGTCCGCGCTCGTGCGCGATAACAACATATACCTCTTTGGAGGACAAGACGGCCATGCTACCTATAGCGATGTCTATAAAGGACGTCTCAACTCCATCGATTGGTAGACATCTTCGGTATACCGCTATACCGGTATCCCGGGATCCCGAAAAGACTAACACTAATTAACTAAAATATTAACACTATGACTATCAAAGATTTTAAATTCGCCGGTAAGAAGGCGATCGTACGTGTAGATTTCAACGTACCTCTGGATGAGAATGGTAAGATCACAGACGACACCCGTATTCGCGGTGCGCTGCCTACCCTCAAGCACATCCTCGATGAAGGCGGTGCACTCATCATTATGAGCCACATGGGTAAACCCAAAGGCAAAGTACAGGCTAAGTACAGCCTCAGTCAGATCGTGGACGCTGTAGCTGCTGCGCTGGGTCGTCCTGTTCAGTTCGCCGAGGACTGTGCGAAGGCTCAGGACAAGGCGGCTGCGCTCAAACCGGGCGAGGTACTGCTGCTGGAGAACCTGCGTTTCTATCCGGAAGAGGAAGGAAAACCGGTAGGTATCGAGAAAGAAGATCCTGCTTACGAGGCTGCCAAGAAAGAGATGAAAGCACGTCAGAAAGAGTTCGCTAAGATTCTCGCTTCGTACGCTGACTGCTACGTAATGGACGCTTTCGGCACAGCTCACCGCAAACATGCTTCTACCGCTGTCATCGCTGACTATTTCGATGCGGACAACAAGATGCTCGGTTTCCTCATGGAGAAAGAAGTAGCAGCTGTAGATGCAGTACTGAGCGACATCAAACGTCCGTTCGTAGCTATCATGGGTGGATCGAAAGTATCTTCTAAGATTGGTATCATCGAGAACCTCTTAGGTAAAGTAGACAAACTGATCCTCTGCGGTGGTATGACCTATACCTTCGCAAAAGCACACGGTGGTGAGATCGGTGGTTCGATCGTAGAGCTCGACAAACTCGATGTAGCACTGGGTGTTGAGGAGTTGGCAAAGAAGAACGGGGTAGAGTTGGTACTCGCTCCGGACGCTGTTTGCGCAGACAGTTTCAGTAACGACGCTAACCAGAAGATCTTCCCGTCCAATGCTATTCCTGAGGGCTGGGAAGGCCTCGATGCAGGCCCTAAAGCACAGGAGAACTTCCGCAAGGCTATCAAGGGTGCCAAGACCATTCTTTGGAACGGTCCTGCAGGTGTGTTCGAGTTCGATAACTTCTGCGGTGGTAGCCGCGCTATCGGTGAAGCGATCGCAGAGGCAACAGCTGAAGGCGCTTTCTCGCTCATCGGCGGTGGTGACTCCGTAGCATGTGTGAACAAGTTCGGTCTGGCTGACAAAGTATCGTATATCTCTACCGGCGGTGGTGCATTGCTCGAGGCTATCGAGGGCAAAGTTCTTCCGGGTGTAGCAGCAATTAAGGGGGAATAATTATGGAAGTTGTAGGTAAGATAATTCAAGTACTGCCTGTGCAAGAAGGCGTAGGCCGTAACGGCAACCCGTGGAAGGTACAGCCGTATGTTCTGGAGACCTTGGATCAGTATCCCCGTAAAGTTCATTTCGAAGTCTTCGGTGAGGACCGCATCAAACAGAACCCCTGCGATATCGACCAGTTGGTAACGGTTAGTTTTGATATCGAGAGCCGAGAGTTCAACGGCCGTTGGTACACCTCTATCCGCGCTTGGCGTATCCAACAAGGTGACACGACGCAGGCTGCAGCAGGTCCTGTAGCAGCCGCTCCTGCTCAAGCAGCTCCGGTAGCTGCTCCGGTAGAAGCTGCGCCTGAGGCCAACATCGACCCGTTCGATGCTTCGGCGGGTGAAGGAACGAGCGATCTGCCCTTCTGATGAAAAAACGGATATACATAATCATCCTAACCCTCTTGCTGGTGGGCGGCGCAGTAGTCTGCGCCCTCCGCTGGCAGGCGTGGTTCGGTGTTCCGGAAGAGCCCCTATGGAGCGGGGACACACTAGACTATGTGATGCCGTACCCGACAGACGAAACGGCGCTCACCTTCCTGGTTCTTGGTGACATACACAGCCAACTGGACAGTGAAGACTATGACACTCTGGCTGCACGTGTTCCGCATAGAGACGCAGTAATTCAAGTAGGCGACTGGTTAGAGCGGGGACAAGAGTATTACCGCCAACAGTTGCTGCGTGAATGGACGAATAGCGCGCTCGCCGGTACACCCGTCATCGCCTGTCCGGGCAATCATGAGTATAACAAAGGCTTACCCAAACAACTCTCTGAGGCCTGGAAGCAGACGTTCGCGCACCCGAATAACGGTCCTGTAGGCGTTCCGGGAGTCAGTTATTATCTGGACTTCGAGAACCTGCGCATCGTAGCTATCGATACCAATCCGCTGAATCGCCTCGTCTATCTGACACGCACGCTGACGTGGCTGAGAAACCTAATGAACCATGCCGGCGATAAGTTCATTGTTGTGGTGATGCACCATCCTGTTCTTTCGGTAGGCAAAGGACGTTTTAATGCCCTTATCTATTCCACTTTCCGCCATGCCTTAGGTGAAGCAGACCTCGTACTGGCCGGGCATGATCACAGTTACATGCGTCGCGCACCGTTCGTCGTGCTGAACACAGCCGGCAAACCCAAGCAGCAACGTTATCACTACACGCCGGAAGTAACGGACACCACACCCGTCTATGGAGTTCTGAAAGTCTCCAATCACCCATCTTCAATCTCTAATCTTCAGTTCTCCGTCTATCGTCTCGACGACGGTGCATTGATTGATTCGTTCGATGTTAAGCACGACTGATGCGATAGTGTTGTCGCTTCAGCCCCATTCGGACAAAGCGCATGTGCTACACGCGTATACACGCGCGGGCGGACGCGTTAATTATATGGTGTATGGGATTGGAAAGAAAAACGCCGCAGGTCTATACACCCCGCTGGCACTTGTTCAACTCACTACCGACAAGACTTCTATCCGCACGGCCCAGTTATCTTTTGTCCCTCGGACAACAACCGTAGACCCCTACAAACGCACCGTAGCCCTTTTCCTAAGCGAGATACTCTACCATGTCTTGCGTCACCCGATGCCGGACGAGCCTATGTTTGACAGTATCCGAGAGGCTATCCGCCTTTTGGACGAGACGAATACCCCGCAGCATTTTCATGTGCTGTTTCTTATCGAGTTAGCGGCACAGTTGGGTTTTGCTATTCCGCTTGACTCCTCTTTACGTACGCTTCCTCAGACACGGCAAGAGAGGCAGAAACATTTACGCGATCTATGCGCATATTTTGCCGAACATGTAGAGACCTGGCGAGAGCCCAAGTCCCTGGATATCCTCATGGAAGTGTTTGACTAATAGGAATATAACGCGCACACGACGCGGTCAAAACGTTTGGCAGCGCGGTCTTCGGGGCGAATGAGGAAGAACAACTCCCCGCAGTCATAGAACCGCAAGTCGATATCATCGTTCTCCTCCAGTTCTACCAACACCTCATACCCCGGCCAGTCTTGCTCCACTTCATCCGTAAAGCACTGCGCCCGACGGGGTTTATTCCACTCAGGCACATTCTCATAGATAGGCTCCGGTACGCCTGACGAACCGTCTGCATAACGTATCTCATGTTCATGCAGGTTGTCGCGCGTAGGCGAATAGAGCACCTTGTAGAAGCACTTATCCCATGCGCCCAAGTGACCGCCGTCTGCCTCTAAGTCCCCGAAGAAATACTCCAGATCGGCAAAGATATACAGCATGCCTTCGTCTGCCGGAAACTGACAAACGAGCGTCAAGGGATTCTCGGCGCCGTTAAAAGGATAGTCCATCTCTTCGGGAAGTGCAGCAAAGCCCCACCAATGTGCGCGGGCTAAGGATTCATCTTTTTGTGCCATAATGGTATGAATTTGTGCACAAAAGTACTCTTTTTTTACCACATATGCAAGGTTTTTTCAAAAAAAAGCAAAAAAAATTTGGTCATGTCAGAAAATAGTTGTAATTTTGCACGCTTTTTTGACGTATAAACCCGTTCTCGTGAGAGAACCTAAATAATTATAAGACAATGAAACGTACATTTCAACCTTCCCAACGCAAGCGTCGTAACAAACACGGCTTCTTGGAGAGAATGGCAACCGCTAACGGTCGCCGCGTATTGGCTGCACGCCGCGCTAAAGGTCGTAAGAAACTGACCGTTGCCGACGAAGGTCGCCACAAATTTTAATGGAGTCAACTAGACAACACAAGATCGCTCGTCTGATACAAAAAGACATGAGCGACATCCTATTGCGTTACGCGCGCACACTGCACGGTACTCTTATCTCCGTCAGTGAAGTGCGCGTAACGGTCGATTTATCTCTTGCGCACATCTATCTGTCTATCTTCCCGCAAGACAAAGTAACGGAGACGATGGCGCTTATAGAAGAGAACAAACACCGTTTTCGCGGTGAACTCGGCACATTGGAGCGCCATCAACTGCGTATTATCCCCGAAATAGTCTTCCATTTGGACGAGACGATCGATCGGATGGAACGCATTGATGAACTGCTCCATGGCTAATCTCGAATCCCATATCGCCTGGCGATATCTCTTCTCCAAGAAGGGACATAACGCGATTAACATCATCTCCGGCATTAGTGTCGGGGCAGTTGCTGTTGTGACCGCTGCGATGATCTGCGTGCTGAGCGTGATGAACGGTTTCGGTTCCCTCGTCGAGAAGATGTTCTCGGAGTTTGATCCTGTGCTCTTGGTGGTACCTGCCGAAGGGCAGACACTACGTACCGACACCGCGCCGATCGTTTCTTTGTACGCGCGCGAGGATATCGAAGCCATCTCCATGCAACTGGAGCAGACCGCCTTAGTACGCTACAAAGACCATCAGATGCCGGCACGAATCCTGGGTGTGGACAGTCTCTTCACCCGCACGGCACACATGAACGCCATCATCACGGACGGATTCTATTCCGTTTGGGACGGAGCTTTTGACAGAGCTGTACTCGGTAGAGGTCTTGCTGCTCAGATTGGTATCAATGCCCATTTCACGGGTGCGCTCCATCTCTATGCGCCGCAACGAACCGGACAGATCAACATGCTGCGTCCCGACAAAGCGCTGCGACACGAATACGCATTCATCGCCGGTACGTTTGCTGTCAACCAACTCGAGTACGACGACCAGTTGATGATCGTCTCGCTGCCCCTCGCACAGCGACTCTTTGAGTACGATTCCCTAACGGCCACAGCGCTGCGTATTGAGCCGAAGGCTAAATCTCAAATCTCAAATCTCAAATCTCAAATCTCAAAGACTTTAGGTCCCGGATACAAAGTTTTGGATCGTTACGAGCAGCAATCGGATTTCTTTCAAGTGCTGCATATCGAGAAGATGCTGACTTTCCTCCTGTTGGTCTTCATTCTCCTTATCGCCAGCTTTAACATCATCGGTTCGCTCTCGATGCTCATCATCGACAAACGCGACGACATCCGTATCCTCTCCGATATGGGCGCCAGCGAAAGTATGATACGTCATATCTTCCTGCTCGAGGGATGGTTGATCTCGTCCTTGGGCACCCTCTCCGGACTGGTCATCGGTGTGCTGCTATGTTTAGGCCAAGAACATTACGGTTGGCTCAAACTGGGTAGCGGCAGCGATTATGTTATCTCCGCCTACCCTGTGCTGGTACAAGCGACAGACGTGCTGCTCGTTGCGGCTATCGTATTGGTACTCGGTTTCGTCACTGCTTGGTATCCGACGCATAAACTGAAAATTGAAAAGTGAAAAAGCTCCTGTACATATTCGTCTTGATGCTTTGCATCACTTCCTGCCAACCGAATCGTCCTTCGTCTTACAAAGGCATGCCGAAGGAGTATACCTTGGCTTACGAGGAGATATACGGGCATTGTTACGACTCCGTACCCTATGCTGTCGTAGCGCTGGACCTCTATTCGGACGGCATTGAGTTGGACAAGAACCACAAGATTACCGGTACAGGTTATAACCTCTACCTGTCTGATATCTTCGTACCCGACTCGCTGCTCGAAGAAGGTACGTATAAGTCCGACACTACGGCGCAGCCCTTCACTTTCCTTCCCGGACGAGACTACGAAGGCCTGCCGCACGGACTTTATCTACTGAAGATAGAAGAAAGTAAAGTATCCTCTATCCAAGTACTCGACTCCGGCTCGTTCGTCTATCGCAACGACAGCCTTCTCTTCACCCTCTATTACCGCAACACATACGGTTCTCGCGCCAAATATACCTGCACGTTCACCGGACCGCTTATTCCATGGCAAAAGCAGTAAGTTCAGACCAAGCGCTCTTGAAGGAGTACCATACCTGGCTTCGTCTCGAGCGGGGCTATTCGCCTAACACCATCGAGGGATACGAGATGGACTTGGACAAACTGCGTACGTACTGCACCGAGCACAAGCTCGACTTCGTGAAGTTGGATTTTGATGCGCTCCAGGACTTTATCTTTGCGCAGTTCAAGGACACTCAGTCCGAGGCCACCCAAGCACGTATATTGGCCGGTATTCACTCGTGGTATCGGTTCTTGCTCTATAAAGACTACATCGACCAAGACCCGTCGGAACTGCTGGAAGGACCGCGTAAGTCCAAACACTTACCTACCGTTCTCTCGCTCGATGAAGTCAACCGTCTGATGGCGGCTATCGATTTGAGTAGTAATGAAGGGCACCGTAACCGCGCGATGCTGGAGATGCTGTACGGCAGCGGGCTGCGCGTGAGCGAACTGGTTAATCTCCAACTGAGCCGTATCTATCTCAATGAACATTACATGCTCATCCAGGGTAAGGGCAGCAAACAACGCCTTGTACCCATCTCGCCTGTGGCCGAAGAATGGTTCGGTTACTGGCTCCAGGAACGTGCCACCTGGCCGCTCAAACCGGAGTCCAAGGATATCGCGTTCGTTAACCGATACGGCCGTCCTCTTACGCGTGCGATGGTCTTCACCATCATTCGCCGTCTCTGTACCGAAGCCGGTATCACCAAGACCGTCTCCCCACATACGCTCCGTCACTCGTTCGCGACACACCTGCTGCAGAACGGCGCTGACCTGCGCGTGATACAACAACTGCTCGGGCACGAAGACCTCGCTACTACCGAGATATACACCCATCTCGACGTACAAGACTTACGCAAAGCCATCTTAGAATGTCACCCCGCAAATAAAGGTGAAAGGTGAAAGATGAAAGGTGAAAGGCTACATAGCATAGTGTGGAAATTGATTTTCCTTTCAATTTTCAATTTTCAATTTTCAGTTCTCCACGCCGTGGAGACAATCATCGTCGGCGAGGTAGTCAACGAGCAGACAGGCGAGGCGATACCGAATGTCAATATCCATTTCCGGGGAACAAAGATAGGTACCAGTTCGGACGCGAGCGGCAGTTATGCCTTACGCGTGGATATGAGTGCCAAAGCCCAACTGGTCTTCTCTGCGGTCGGCTATTACACCCAGCGTTTCGATATCGAACCCGGTACGATGGCAGGCCTGCAAGTCGCTATGCGCGAGAAAGCAGCGACCCTCACCGAGATCGTCGTAGCGCCGAATGAGAACCCTGCGCTGGAACTCTTACGCCAAGTGCGGGCACATCGTCCGGACAATGACCGCACGCTGCATCAGGACCGCGTGTCGGATCTCCGACGCGAACAGACGCTCTACGTCTCGCATATCAACAAGAAACACTTACGGCGTGCCTTATGGCGCAGTCTGCAGGCAGGCATGATCGCCCAAGAGGACTCGACTTATGTACTGCCTCTCTACCGCGAGACGCAGTCGTTCCGTACCAGCGGAGCGGAGATGATACCCGCTAATGATCAGCGCACCCAAGCGCTCATCCTCAGTCAGACGGACTACTCGGCGTTCCTGGGTTCCGAAGGAAACCTCAACCTATACGCCAACTCTGTCTCGCTCATGGGCCATGCGTTCCTCTCGCCCCTCGCCTCCTCCGGAAACCTCTATTACCGCTATTATCTCGAGGGCGCGGACACGATACATTTCCGCACGAGAAACCCCTTCTACGCAACGTTTAACGGCGAGATGGTGATTGATACTGCGACCTTCGCACTCCGTTCCTTCAAGGCCTATGTGCCGGCCGAAGTGGCGGTGAACTACGTCAATAACCTCCATGTATCGCAGACCCTCGCGCCCGACGGTACCATCCTCGACGAGCACCTCTCCGTGCTGCTGGATTTCGCCGTCAAGTCCGACAAAGCCGGTACCGTCTTCCCGACCCTGCTGCTCACAACGAGTCTAAGGAACAAGAACGCGGCGGTTCCGGTATCCCGTGATCCCGGTATCCCGGTATCACGAGAAGAAACACTCTCCCCCGACTCCGCCGCCTTTGCCAAGGTCGATAGCTTGCCCATCATCAAGGCCGCTAAGTTCTTTGCGACCATCGCCCTCACGGGGTATATCCCTACCGGCACGCCCGTCGATATAGGCCATGTGGAAGAGATCCTGCAGGTCAACCGCCACGAAGGTGTGCATGTCGGCTTGCCCTTCCGCACGAACGAGAAGTTCTCGAAGGTTGTCTCCCTCGAGGCGGCTGTCGGGTATGGTTTCAAGAACCGCCAAGCGACAGGTCTCGGACGTATATCCGTCAACCTGCCTACGCAGCGCAAGCAGATCATGCAGCTGGAGTACCAGGACCATTTCGTCTGGTCCGAGGTCGATGATTTCGACCGCCTGCAGCGCGAGAACTCGATGGGCTTTGGTAATTTTGACTTCACAGCCTACGCTTTCGAAGCCCTGCATCGTGACTCGCTCTGCGTCAACACCGCCATCCGCCAGCGACAGATCCGGTACCACTGGTTCGCCGATTGGGGTGAGCGGCTCTGTACGCATGACCTTAGTTTAGAAACGCACGCGTACGTACGCGCAGGATGGCAACAACCCACCATCACTGATCCGCTATCGACCATCAACTACCAATCCCTCTCGCTCATAGCACGTCTGAGTTGGGGCGAACGCAAGTACGACGGTTACTTCATGCGCCGTTACGCGTATTCGTCTAAATATCCTGTGCTGTACTTAGGTCTGGAAGCAGGACACTGGACGAACGGTCTCTACGGCCATCTGCGCGTTATGTTGTCGCAACACGCACAACTCGGCATGGGCGGCACCCTCTCCTATTCGCTCCAAGCCGGAGCACTCTTCGGTCGTGTACCGCAGACGCTCCTCTGGCAGGCGAATGGCAACCAGGGTTATGCGTATGACCCGTACCGCTTCACGTTCTTGCATGGTTACGAGATGCTGGCGGACAAATACGTCACGCTCCAGACGGAGTGGAACGGACACGGTATCCTCTTCAACCTCATCCCGGGTATCCGTTACCTCCACCTCCGCGAACTCGCCGAAGCCAAGATAGCATACGGCTACTTAACGGAAAACAATTTATATGCGGAGCTGGGTGTCGGCATCGGAAATATCCTCCGTGTCTGCGACCTCTATTCGATCTGGGGCTTCAAACCCATCTTCCATCCCCAATCACCAATGACCCATACCTACTGGTCTCTCCGTTTCCGTATCCATTTAGGCCTCTAAAATCGCCTATTTTCTTCCAAAAACACCTCCAAAATGCCCTTTTTTGCAAAAAAAATGCACTTTTTTATCATTTTTTTAATACTATGTATTGCATAGTTCTAAATTTTTTTGTACCTTTGCAGCGGATTTTGAAAACAACTAACATTTAATAACCATTTAACCCCTTACAGCGATGGCTAATTTTCAAAAACAACTAACGCGTAGTGCCAACAACAGAGTTTTTGCCGGCGTATTGGCAGGACTGGCTGAGTATTTCGAGATCGACCCGACATTGGTTCGTGTCGCTTACACAGCGCTCACGATCTTCAGTGCCGCTTTCCCGGGTGTGCTTCTGTACCTTCTCATGTGGCTCATCATGCCGAGTGCAAACAACGCTTTGAACGACTGATATGGTAGAGAACATCAAAAGTCAAATGCGCAAAGGGATATTGGAGTATTGCATTCTGACCATCATCAGTCGTCAGGAAGTCTATACCTCCGATATCCTGGAAGCACTGCGGCGTGCGGATCTGCTTGTGGTAGAAGGAACGGTCTATCCCCTTCTCTCACGGTTGAAAAACAACGGGCTGGTCAAGTATCGCTGGCAGGAATCGACCGACGGGCCTCCACGCAAGTATTTCACCCTCACAGACGAGGGTCAGGAAATGCTCTCCGCACTCAACCAAGAGTGGGCAATCATTGGTAATGCAATCAATAAAATCACGAACTAATATGAAAATCACACGCAATATCAACCTTCACGGCGCCGTTATCACGATTGACGAAGACGCCTATCAAGCACTCAAAGTATATCTGGAGGATATCGAGAGTCGTTTGCCGCAAGACGAACAACGCGATGTCATGGACGACCTCGAGAGCCGTATCGCCGAACTACTGCGCGACGCGCTCTTCATTAAGAAAGTGGACTCTGTCACGCTCGACATGATAGTGGACATCAAAGCCCGTATCGGTTCGCCGGATGAGTTCGGCGAGAACAAACGCCCGACGATCAAACGCGCGCCGGTTACCCGTCAGGGCGTCGGCCGCGTACTCACGATCATCCTCAAAGTTATCCTCATCATCATTGCCATCCAGCTGCTCTTCCCTGTGCTGGCAGCCGTCTTCGGCATCGCGATGGGTATCTTCGGGCTCAGTATCGGCGGCTTTGCCCTTATTCCTGCCATAGGCTTCGAACTGCTGGGAGGAAGCACCGCCTGGACATGGCTTCTCATGCTCTCCATCCTCTTCGCGCTTGCGATGCCGATCTATATGATCGTACACTGGATCGTTAAGTGGAGCCGCGAGCGCAAACACCCCAGCCTTCGCTTCTGGATCATCACGCTACTTATCTGGTTGCTATCCATCGGCGGACTCGTCGCTTCAGGTGTGCATATGGTGAAGGTCAACGACCCCTCTCTCCCTGCCATTATGACGACCTTAGATACATATGACGATTAAGAATCAAATATTTTTTTATTTGCTTACCGTCCATACTGGTGTGTAAGGTGCACGTCGTGCCACCCTTCTGGTAGTACTGGCTCTGAGTTGTGATCGTCCGCGTCACATTACAGCTCTGCAGCCCGATTACTCCTAATACTCCGATTACTCCGACTACTCCGATAAAAATTTTCTTTGTCATAGTTTTAGGGTTTTAGGTTTATTTGTTTCTTTTAGTTCGTCGCCTGCTCGGCGTGACAGCGCCGAGTTCTTTTTCCTTCTTTGTGTTCCAGGAGGATGCCATCCGCCGCCCACCTTCGTCCGTTTCCAGAGATGGTATCCTGGGCCTTTTTTAATTCCGCTGCAAAAGTACAGCTTCTTTTTGATATGCGCAAGAAAATCCCCGACTTCTTCATTTTTAGCCGGGGACTTTCTCATTTTTTCGCCAACATGGGCAGCGGTATCGGGAATCGCAGGTCATATCCCGCATATTCGCTGAATGCCATCACCGTCTCTTCGTCGATCTGCTTGGCTTTCCGTACCTGCTCCGGTTGACCGTACACCTCGCAGAATCGCCCAAAGAACCACATGAAGTCAAAGCCGCTTAACTCCTTACCGATCGCGGTACTCAACCGCTTCTTCAAAATTGCTTTCGTTGTCATACTTCATCGAGTCGTTCTATAGTCATTCTATATCCATTCTATAACCATTTACTACTCAAACCGCTCGTAGTACGCCTTCATGATCGCTTTCTGGAGCTTCGTCGGAGCCTTGATTCCGGGCGATAATTGCTTGTACAACCGCACGATCCGTGCACGTAGTGTACCTCTCTGCGCGATCGCCTCGCGAATATCCGGAATCCGCATTTGCAGAATCTCCACGCATTGATCCACTATCGTACGTTGCTTGTACTGAGCCCGCTCCTTCCGCGTTGCTTTCTTGGGCAACTCCGGCTCTAATCGCGAGAACACAAACGTCTTCCCGTTCATCGTCTTAAACGTCAGGGCTCCTACCGTCCCCGATAATGCCTTTACCGGCTGATCTTTCTTAAATGTTACTCTTGCCATAATTCTTTTTCCTTTCTTTTATATATCAGACTTTTTTCTTTGTTATGTGCTCGGGACGTCAGGCCCGAGAAAAACTTCGTTCATTTCCAGAGATCTCATCCTGGACCTCCTTTCACATAAATCACTTTCTGTCCTGTTGGATTGACTTTGTGCCAACCGTCGGTGTCCTCTGTCGTGCCGTACTTGATGTAGTAGTCGTTGAAGGACATGGTTTTGACCGGTCGGAGTTTGAAGTCCTGAATGAAGAAGAACGGGTTACGTTGCGGGTATGTACCATGTTCAACGAGCCATAGGATAATGGGTCTGTGTTTGTCGGGATGTCTCGCCCATTCGCGTTCGGTGGCGGCTTTGCGGTTGGCGAAATGGATATCGCCTCCGATCTTCTCCCAGTATGTTTCAAAGTTAAATGTGATGTCCATAAAAAGAATTTTTAAGTATCAAGTCCCGTGAATGTCGTCCCCTTCAGTCCTCACGCGCGTCAGAGGACAGACATACACGAGACGAAACTTTTTTCTTTTTTAATTTTCTTTGCTACTTTCTTTTATTACCCTTTCTTTTTCCTCCACCCTATAGCACCGCACAAACCCGATAAACCGGCAGATATTAAACGCCCGCCACCCTTTCTTGTCGATGTCATAGAACGCCACACTACTGTAGCTCTCTTTCGTTGGGTGCTTCGGATGCACAAGGACAAAAAAGTCCTCACTCGTTTAGTCAGCCTCCATATAGTGGTAAATAGTGCGTACATGCTTGGGGTCTATACCAAATTTATTGCCTACCACATAAGAGCTCAATGATGGATGAGCAAGGTGATAAGCGTATACATCAAGCCATAAATATAACTTATTGCTATACAACCCTCTACGCATGTTTTCAGCAAAGCGTCCCTCTTCTATTTCTTTTACAAGAAATGCATAATTTTTCATGATACCTTTACGTTTTCAAATGAGCCGCAAAGGTACGAAAAGCCGGTCACATGACAAAAGGCATAAAAAAAACAGCCCCGAAGGACTGTTTATTTGTGCGCATGGTTAATAATTCATTTTAGTGCTTATCTTCGTTAGTTAGCCCCGAATCAGATTCGGGATTAATAAACGAAGTGCATATCTCCTCTGCCATCTTGTTCATTGCTACGCATTCTGCGCGTGTCACGCCTTTCTTCTTGGGGTCATATACCCATGGGCTCAGGATGAGGACCTGCTTGTTGGCGACCGCCTCAAAGATGCCGTCGGAAGGCTTGTAATACTCGCCAAAACCGTTATCGGCGAGGTAGATAACCTTACCTCCGTCTGCGAGGACGCTATAGAGCACCTCGCGTTCTTTCTCATGGATAAAGGGTGATACCATCACCGCGCCTTTCTGCGCTGCTTCTATGCAGCTATCCATATAAGCTTTCAGGCGCCTGTCATCGCCATGTATCGCCTCGTCGATCATTGTACTGCGCACATGTACCGGCATATACCTTGCTCTTTGCAGCAAGTCTGCATTACCCACGCCGCTATAGATACGTCCGGCTATCTCGATATGGTCCTGTACACGGAAATAATCCGGCATCAGATGTTTGGTAGCGAGGCGCTGGGGGTTCATCTGAACATAGCGAATCATGGTCTGGAGCTGACCTCGCCTTGATAGCGGGCGAATGAAAGGATGCTCCGTGAAAATAGAAAATGGTGCTTTGTCATCTTCGTTTGTTACCCCCGAATCGGATTCGGGACTAATGGACGAAGAATATGCCCGTCCTAACTTCTTTGCTCCTTGCCATAAACTACGTACGGCTGTATTAAATGTACTCTCCATCTGGCGCGTAACATGCAAAATGGCATGGAGATGGTCGGGCATCAAGCAAAACTGCAATATACGAATCTCCGGATAATAAGAGGGATGGCTGAGTAATTTGTCCACTAACGCATTTCCCATCTCTGTCCGTTCTACTCTTGCTTGCTTGGGGTCATTCCCAGGAATAACAAGCTTTCCCAACAACGGTTCACGAGTAGGCACGGTCAACGTTACATGGTAGATGCCGACACCCTTCCATGCTTTTCCTGGTTCTTGCCAATGCCATTGTTCGTGATCTTGGGGCAGCATTATCATAGAGGTGTTATTTCTTTATCTATTTTTCCTGTCAAACCTTTGCCGCTGCAAAGGTACGGAAAATTTCGTACATACGCAAGAAGAAATGAAAAAAAAAAGAAAGAAAAAAACAAAAATAAAAATCCCAAAAGCAAAAAAAATATTCCAAAAACTTGCATATATGCAATTTTTGTAGTAATTTTGCACGCAAATTGATTTTTATGAGTGAGTTTTGGAAACGGACCCTTAGCGGGGCGGTATATGTAGGAGCCGTAGTGGGCAGTATATTGTGGCATCCGATGGCTTTTAGTGCGCTGTTTGCAGTGATATGCACATGGGCTGTTGTGGAGTTTCACAACCTGATGGGTTCACCACGTGCCTTGCGCGATGGTGCGGCGGTAGCTACCGTGCTGCTGTGGCTGGCGAGTCAATGGCATCTGTTTGCACCGAGTTGCCTGCGCGGATCGGGCATCTACATCGTACTGGCGACCGGATATATATTGATCATTTTAGCCTTATTAATAGACGAGCTCTGGCATAGGGCGGAAAACCCGATTGGTAACTGGGGTAACCTGCTTATCTCGCAGATGATGATTGCCCTGCCGTTCTGCGCGATGGGGGCCCTGCTGACGGTGGATAAATGGCTGTTATTAGCATTATTCGTGCTGATATGGGTGAACGACAGCGGTGCGTACTGCGTCGGTTCAATCACAGCTAAAAGGCCACAGGGTAATCACAAGATGTTTCCCCGCGTGAGTCCGAAGAAGAGCTGGGAAGGCCTGGTGGGCGGTATCGCTTTTACTATCCTCGCAGCGTTGGTACTGCAGCACTTCGGATGGTTTGATATACTGACCGCTACCGTCATACGACCGATAGCTTATGTGATCGTAGTAGGTTTTGCACTGATCGCCTGTGCGTTCGGGAACTTGGGGGACCTGATGGAGAGTTTGTTTAAACGCACGATCGGAGTGAAGGACTCGGGACGTTTTTTGCCCGGGCACGGAGGGGTGTTGGACCGGTTTGACAGCATGCTGTTGGCTACACCGGTAATCTTAGTGTACAGTTGCTTATGCTACTTCGTTTGGTCAGTCGTTTAAGTCGAATGCCGCTGGAGAGGCACCATGCGCTGGCGGATAAAGTTCTCTTTCCGCTACTCTACCACGTAGTGCGGTACCGGCGTAAAATGGTTGCGAAGAACTTGCGGTTGGCTTTTCCGGAGAAGAGCGAGCGGGAGCGGAAGGCGATCGAGAAGGCCTTCTATCACCAGTTCTGCGACACGGTGGTTGAGACGATCTACGGTTACAGCTGCTCTGCGGAAGAGATGCGCGAACGGGTGATGTTTGAGAATATGGACGAGGTGAACCGGCTGGTGGATGGTGCAGGAGGCGGTATCTTCATGTTGGCGCACTTCGGCAACTGGGAGTGGATGGCATCTGTCCAGGATTGGGTTAGTCCGGGAGTGACCGAACTGAACGTGTATCGGCATCTGGACAATAAGGCGATGGACGAACTGATGCTCTCTATCCGCGCGAAGCGAGGCGGTGCGTGTGTAGAGAAACAACGTATCTTACGCGAGATGATACGGTACCGGGCGGAAAAGAAGCCGGTGACGATAGGGCTGCTGAGTGACCAGAAACCGAGGCCGGAAGTGACGCGGACCTGGGTGGAGTTCTTACATCAGGAGACGGGGTTCTTAGACGGCGGAGAGGTGTTAGGCAAGAAATTCGGTTATCCGGTTTTCTACCTGTATATCACCCGCACAGAACGGGGCAAGTACCGCGCACAAATGCGTACGATCGCTGCTGACCCAAGGGCGACGGCTGAAGGCGAAATAACAAAAGCGTACGCTAAAATACTGGAAGAGAATATAAAAGAACAGCCACAGATGTGGCTATGGACACACAATCGTTTCAAATGGAAACGAACGGAAAACGGAAAACGGAAAACGGAAAACGGAAAACGGAAAAGTGAAAGGATGTAGTGTCATCATATTAAACTGGAACGGGGCGGAGTTGTTGAGGACGTACTTGCCGTCGGTGGTGAAGAGTATTCAGTCTTCAGCATTCAGTGTTCAGTTGATCGTAGCCGATAACGGGAGTACGGATGAGAGCCCGGAGGTGCTGAAGAAGGAGTTCCCGAGCGTGAAGACGATCGTGCTGGATAAGAACTACGGCTTCGCAGAAGGCTATAACCGCGCTATCGCACAGGTGGACGACGAATACGTCGTCCTGTTGAACTCGGACGTAGAGACGCCGGAAGGATGGCTCGATCCCCTACTTGCTTATCTTGACGCGCACCCCGACGTAGCGGCTGTGCAGCCTAAGATACGGAGTTGGCGGGACCGTACGTACTTCGAACACGCCGGCGCAGCAGGCGGTTATGTGAATGCGTTAGGTTATCCCTACTGCCGCGGACGTGTGCTGAGTCATGTGGAAGAAGACAAGGGGCAGTACGATACGATCGTTAACGTGGATTGGACGTCGGGTGCATGTATGTGCGTGCGTACGAAAGTATATAAGGAGATGGGAGGTCTGGACGCAGCGTTCTTTGCGCACATGGAAGAGATAGACCTGTGTTGGCGTATGCGCAACAAAGGTTGGAAACTGGCCTGTGTGCCGGAGAGTGAGGTGTATCACCTCGGCGGCGGTTCGCTCAGTTATGACAACCCGCGCAAGACGTATCTCAATTTCCGCAATAACTTAGTAATGATCTATAAAAACAGCAAATATCGTTGGTTGGTGCTGGGTGTACGTTTCTTCCTGGACTATGCAGCTGCGCTGCTGTTCCTTGTTCAAGGCAAGCGAGGCAGTGCGAAAGCGGTCTATGAAGCCCGCAGAGACTATCACGATATGCGCAAAAACTATAGGTAATATGAAACGATTGATTATTAGTCTGTTGGTAGTCCTTGCAGGACTCAATGTCCGTGCCAATTTACCGGAAGTGACGCTCAATGATATCGACGGGCACGAAGTGGATGTAGCGCAATTGGCTCACATGGGCAAACCGGTTATTATCTCGTTCTTTGCGACCTGGTGCAAGCCGTGTATCCGCGAGCTGAAGGCGATCCACGATTTGTATCCCGACTGGCAAGACGAGACGGGCGTAGAGATGTATATCGTATCCATCGATACGGGTCAGGACTCGCAGAAAGTGAAGCCGTTGGTGAACGGATTCGGTTGGGACTATAAGGTCCTACTCGACCCCAACGGCAACCTCAAGCGTGCGATGAACGTACAGAATGTGCCGCACGTGTTCGTGATAGACAGCAAAGGCAAAACGGTTTATAATCACGTAGGTTATACGGACGGAAGTGAAGAGGATCTTCGTACATATCTGAGATAGGGGTTATGGGTTACCGGTTACGGGTTATAGAATTGTTGCTATTGCTACCGATAGTGGTAGCGGCCAATGACACGGTGTATGTGAGCGGTGGTGTGCAGCACGGGAGTCTGTTTCCGACAACAGACGCGACTGAGATGCGCTCTACTCCTCGTGCTTCGTGGGCGAAGATAGACCACTTAAGCAACAGTTATGTGGACCTGACGCTGCATTACCTCAACGACTCCAACAAGCACCACTTCAAAGAGCTGCGCGCGACAACGCGTCTGGAGTTGATGCAATGGCCGCTACCCGGGTATGATGCGGATTTTGCCGGACACGGTATCGGTCATCTGAGTGTAGCAGCTACTTTCGATTGGGGCGAGATCACCGTCGGCGATGTGTACGGTGAGTTCGGATCAGGACTGATATTAAATTTGTACGAAGAACGCTCGTTGGGAGTTGACGGCGCACTTCGAGGCGCAAAATGCTACGTAACACCGTATAAAGGTATCCATTTGACAGCGCTTGGAGGCAAGCAAAGAAGGTATTGGAATTGCTATAAAGACGGCGCTTGGGGTTGGAACTACGGACGGGATGCCGTGCTTGGAGGAGATGTGGAGCTGCGCGTGGATCAATGGTCGAAGCGAATGCAAGAGCTGGATATGAGTATGGCGATTGGGTTGAGTTATGTAAGCAAGTACGAAGCCTTCGATACGATCATAGCACCGATTGACGGGGCGCTGTACATGTATAACCTGCCGAAATGGGTAGGTGCAGGAGCGGTTCGTGCGGAGTGGCAATACAAAGGATGGAGTCTGATGACCGAATATGCCCGCAAAGCCAATGACCCTTGTTTGGAAAATGCGTTCAGTTATCGGGACGGCGATGCATGGCTGTTCAGCGCCAGTTATTCGCGCAAGGGCTTGTCTGTGTTGGCGCAGTTCAAACGCTCGGATAATATGACTTTTCGCTCGGCGCGCATGAGCGACGGTATAGCAGGGCGCATCAATCACTTACCCGTCTTTACCCAACAGCACACCTATGCGCTGGCAGCCCGCTATCCGTACGCAACGCTTTATGCTACAGGCGAATGGGCGTTCCAGACGGAGATCCGTTATACCTGGGCGAGGAAGACGAAGATGGGCGGCAAATACGGCACGACGCTCAAGCTGAGTGCGTCGCATATACGCGGTCTGGCGGAACCCGGCAGTTGGGCGATTGATACGAGCGTGGAGGGCGAGTACTACACGGACGTCAATATCGAGATGAATAAGCGTATGACCAAACGTTTCTGGCTCAACGCGTTGCTGATGTACCAGACCTATAACCGCCAGGTGATTGAAGGCAAAGGCGGGATTATTCGCGCAGGCATTGCGGTCTTGGACGGCAGAGTACAAGTGAACTCGAATGTCTCGATTCGCGGCGAGGCGCAGTACCTCTATTCAAGGGACTATGAGGGACAATGGTTTATGGCGCTTTGTGAACTGAACTTGTACAGGCACTGGACAATTAGCGGTGAGTGGCGCTATAACATCGGTTATGCGCCGGATGCCAATAATGAGCATTACTACACCGCTACCCTCTCCTATTCGAAGGGCGCACACCGTGTGACAGGCGGATATACCAAGACGCAAGAAGGCTTTAACTGCTCCGGCGGTGTTTGCCGGTATGTACCCAAACAAGAAGGAGTGACTATAAGCTATGCTTATAATTGGTGATTGGAAACGGAAAACTGAAAACGGAAAACTGAAAACTGAAAATTGAAAAAGTTCTTGTACATAGTGTTGGCCGTAGTGCTGGCGGGATGCGAGGTGATTAAGGAAGAAGACCGCTATATCCGCTTGCCGGACCCGGAGACTGAACGGGTTCATCTGCTGTTGGAATACACGGGTTTCCGTTGTGTGAACTGCCCGACGGCGGCACAGACGGCAGACGAGCTGCATACGATATACGGCGACAAACTGATCACGGTGGCGCTTCATCCCGCATCTAACCACTGGACACAAGGCGTGTATGACTATACCTGCCCTGCAGCGGACTCAGTTTATCAGTTTATGGGCGGTGTAGTTACTACTCCTTTCCCGACGGGCAATATCGACTGGCAAGTAACCGATGGTTCGTACTTCACGGATCCTGCAACCTGGGCGGCTCAGTTATCGCATCTATCGGCCGATACGACCTTGGCTCCGGCGCTCAATATGACCTGTGTGGCCAATGAACAAAAAGATGCGATTGCTTTTACGGTCCACTTCAACCTCACGCAAGAAGCCAAACTGGCGGTATGGCTGGTAGAAGACAGTGTGTTAGGTGTACAAGCGATGCCGGACGGGTCGGTGAATATGGAATATTACCACCGGCACATGTTGCGCCATGCCGCTTTTGAACAACCGCTGGGCATTCCGGTGAGCGGCCAAAACGCTATTAACAACGAGATCAAAGTGCCGGAAGGCTGTACTATCAACAAATGCAGCCTGGTGGCGATACTTTTAGATACAAACTATTCATTTTTAAATGCTTATGAAAAGAAAGTACTTATTTCTGATTCTTCTTCTGATTAGCAGTTACGCCCATGCGTTGCTTGTGAGCGTGAACGGCTATGACGCCGTGCCCGAAGAAGGATTGAACATCACGATTGACAAAGCCGAATTGGATATCCTGAGCGGTAAGATGCAAATGGGTCTCAAAGGCAATTTGGTTTGTAGCGGTACCTTAACGGTCACCATCAGCCGGTCGAGTGCCGGATTGGAAGATGAGTTCTGCTGCGCAGGCCAATGTACAGCCGGAAACGAAGAGACCAGCGAGACGCTGGAGTTCTACCCGAACGGCCTGGCAGAATGGTACGTGCATTATAATCCGCTACCGAACTCCGATGAGACGATCGTCTATCGCTTTACGGAAGGCGAGGAGAGTCGTGTGATCACCGTACGGTATATCCATACGCCCGGAGAAGGACTGGATAATGTGTCGGAAGGCTCTCGCAAGACAGGCGTGTATACGCTTACGGGAACACGCGTTCAAGAGACGTATGATGGCACTACCCTGCCCGATGGCGCTTATATTATTAACGGAAAGAAAACTATTTTAAACTCACATTAATATGAAAACGAAATCCTTCCTTTTTGCCCTGTTGGGCTTTGTAGCAACCGCGTTTATCGCTTGTGATCAAAAGAACACCCCGGACGAGCCGGTTGGTCCGGACACGACCGTTGTACCGGTAGATACTATTCCGGCTTCCTTCCCCAAGAAAAACCTGATTGAGGAATTCACCGGTCAGGACTGCGGGTATTGTCCGTACGGCATGGATTGCATTCATGACTTTATTGAGAACGATTCGAACTGGGTTCTCTTACTGCACCACTATGGTTATGGTACTGACCATTTTTCTATTACTGCCGACAAGACGATCGGTTCGGCCTTAAGTGTCAAGGGTGCTCCGAGTATGGCTATCAACCGCGCAAAGACAAACTATGGTAGTGGTAATGCTGTTGTTTTCCACCCGGGATACTTACCCAATACCAACAAATCGCAGTTCGAGAAAGAGACCTACGCGTCTATCAAGATCGAGAATACCTATGATGCTGCAACGCGCGAACTTCGCGTCAAAGTATCAGGTGCTATAGCCAAAGAGGACTATCCGGTTCTTAAGCTTACTGTATTCGTCAAAGAGTCCGGCATGATAGACTATCAGAAAGACTATAATGAGACTTTTGAGGGTTGGTCTGAGTTTAGGCACGCCAATGCAGCACGTGTATGTTTGACCAACGCTAAGGGTGACACCGCCAAGATCGATTCGACCCGTCACTACACCATGGAATACACCACTACACTCAAGGATCAATGGGTAGCAGAGAACTGTATGGTCGTTGCATTCCTGAGCGAAGCCTTTAAGCCGGTCGTTCAAGCCGAAGAGGCACCGGTAGTAGCAGGTACAACGGGTGGTGCAGACATCGAGCATGGAGGTATTACCAAAGTGCCTGTAAGCGACTATTATCCGGAGGCCGATCCCGTGAAAGGTCCGGCTGACTATTCCGGTAATGTAGATGGAGAGACATTGCAAATGGCTTATTACTATTACGAATCCTATCCGGAGTACGGTCTGAATTTGTTTACGATCCATGCATATAGCACCACCGGCGCGATACAAGTAGAAGGCACGAACTCTGTTCCGTTTGCTATGCTTTATGTCTTCACAGATACCAAGACAACCACTCTCTCCGGCGAGTACGATTTCTTGCTTACAGAGGAACCGGGTACAGCTTGGGCAGGATACCGCAATGATGCGAACTACTCCGTAGGAGGAAGTGAGTTCACGTTCTCCAGTTTGGCCTATATACAGGAGAGTCAGATTGTACCGGTTGCATCATGGCTGATTGCAGACGGTAAACTGACTATCGGCGATAAAGGTTTATTTGTGACAGGTCATGCACGCAATGGCGCGGATATCAAATTCAGTTATTCCGGAACTATTAACAACTTAGGTCCGAGCAGCGCTCCTCAACGTGTTCAAAAACGCAAATCAAACCCGTTTGCCAAATACATCCCTGCAATAGAATATTGCAAATAATGAAAAAAATCTCACGTACATTTGCGTATGTGAGATTTTTTTTGTACCTTTGCGCGAAATTTGATAATTAAGGTAAAAACATATGAATATTTCGTACAATTGGTTAAAGCGTTACATTGATCTGAAAGATGATGCTCAGACTGTAGCAAAGATTCTTACCTCTATCGGTCTGGAGGTAGGCACGGTAGAGACTGTAGAGACGATTCGTGGAGGACTGAAAGGCCTGGTAGTAGGCGAAGTGCTGAGTTGTGAACCCCACCCTAACTCCGACCATCTTCATTTGACTAAAGTCAATATTGGCGAGGGCGAGCCCCTGCCTATCGTGTGCGGAGCACCCAACGTAGCCGCCGGACAGAAAGTAATTGTAGCCACTATCGGTACGGTGCTCTACGACGGCGAAGAGAGTTTTACTATCAAGAAAGGTAAACTTCGCGGCGAGGATTCCTATGGAATGTTATGCGCCGAGGATGAGATAGGTGTAGGTACAGACCACGCCGGTATTATCGTGCTGCCCGAAGATACGCCTGTCGGAATGCCGGCACGAGAGTACTACCATGTGGAGGATGACACGATCATTGAAGTAGATATCACACCGAACAGGTCGGATGCGGCGAGTCACTATGGTGTTGCGAGGGATCTTTACGCCTACTATCAGGCACACGGACAGAATATCCAATTAACCAAACCGAGCGTGGAGGCCTTTAAAATTGATAACAATGAGTTGCCGATTAAGGTCACTGTAGATGCACCGGATGCATGTCCGCGTTATTCGGGTGTGAGTATCAAGGGTGTAGAGATCAAAGAGTCTCCGGAGTGGCTTAAGAACAGCCTGTTGGCGATTGGCTTAAGACCGATCAATAACGTAGTGGATGTGACGAACTTCGTACTCCACGAATGCGGACAGGCGTTGCACGCGTTCGATGCCGATAAGATAAAAAGCAACGAGATCCATGTGCGTTATGCGAAAGCAGGCGAGAAATTCGTGACGCTGGACGGCGTGGAGCGCGAGATGAACGAACGCGACCTGATGATTGCTAACGCCGAGGAAGCAATGTGTATTGCCGGTGTGTTCGGTGGTCTGGAGAGCGGCGTGACGGAGAAGACGAAGAACGTATTCCTTGAGTCGGCTTATTTTGATCCTGTGACCATTCGTAAGACCAGCCGTCGCCATCAATTGCAGACGGATGCCTCCTTCCGCTACGAGCGCGGTTGTGATCCGAACAACACGTTGTATGTATTGAAACGCGCAGCCTTGCTCATTCAGGAGGTTGCAGGCGGACAGGTAGCGATGGAGATTACCGATCAGGCACAGACGAGTTTTGATCCTTGGCCTGTGACGATTGATATCCGGCGAGTGAACAGCCTTATCGGCAAAGCGATCGGAGAGGACACGATAGAGACCATTCTCAAAGCCCTCGAGATAGAAATCCTAAGCAAGAACGGCACTATCTGGCAACTCGCTGTGCCGCGTTACCGCGTAGATGTACAGCGCGAGTGCGACGTAGTGGAAGATATCTTGCGTATTTACGGTTACGACAACGTCGAGTTCCCCGAGAAACTCAATACCAGCCTGGCCTACGGTATCAAGCCGGACCCGGAACAGCTGCGTCGCCGTATCGCCGAGCAACTGACTGCACAGGGATTCAATGAGATCCTCAATAACTCGCTGACCAAGGTAAGTTATTACGAGCCACTCCGGCAACTGCCGCTGGCTGAGTGCGTAAAGATCATGAACCCGCTCAGTCAAGATCTGGGTGTGATGCGTCAGACGCTGCTCTTTGGCGGCCTGGAGTCCATCGCACGTAATGCGAACCGCAAGAACAACGACCTCAAGTTCTATGAGTTCGGTAATTGCTACCACTACGATAAGTTGAAAGTTGAAAGTTTAAAGTTGAAAGGACTCGACGCAGATCCCCTCTCTGCTTATTCGGAGGAGCCGCACTTGGGATTATGGTTAACGGGAAACAAAGCCCCGCTCAGTTGGGTACGCCGCGAGGAGAAGACGACGTTCTATCAACTCCATGCGTATGTCAATAATATCCTTACCCGTCTGGGCGTGGATGTAGCTAAAGTGAGCCTTGAGCGCCTGGAGAACGAGTTGTTCCAAGATGGTATGGTGCTCAAAGCGGCTAACGGCAAAGCGCTGGGTTATATCGGTATTGTAGCACGCAAAGTGCTGAAAACGTTCGATATAGACCAAGAGGTATATTATGCAGACCTCGATTGGAAGGCCCTGCTTAAGCAGAACAAACAATACAAGGCTGTCATCAACGACCTGCCTAAATATCCGGAAGTGAAGCGCGACTTTGCGTTGCTGGTTGACAGCACGGTAGAGTTTGCAGACCTGGCTCGTGCTGCCTTTGCGGCTGAGCGCAAACTGCTGCGAAACGTGTTCCTGTTCGATGTATATGAAGGCAAGAACTTAGAGCCCGGAAAGAAATCCTATGCGCTCTCTTTCATTCTGCAGGATCCGGAGAACACGCTCAAAGATACGCAGATAGAAGCAGTTATGGCCAAACTCAAACGGACTTTCGAAGAGCAATTTAACGCTACCCTACGCTAATGCTGACACCTCAAGAACAAAGCGAGATATTACGTCGCCGTACGTTTGCGATCATATCGCACCCGGATGCCGGTAAGACGACATTGACGGAGAAACTCCTACTCTACGGAGGTGCTATCCATGTGGCGGGCGCGGTGAAGAGCAATAAGATCCGTAAGACAGCGACCTCCGACTGGATGGAGATCGAGAAGCAGCGTGGCATATCGGTTGCAACCTCCGTCATGGGTTTTGACTACCGGCGCGTCGCCGGAGACAGCCATACACAGCAGGATGATACCATTTATCATATCAATATCCTCGACACTCCGGGTCACCAGGACTTTGCGGAAGACACCTTCCGTACGCTGACCGCGGTGGACAGTGCGATAGTGGTCATTGACTCCGCCAAAGGTGTGGAGACGCAGACGAGGCGACTGATGGAGGTGTGCCGCATGCGCAAGACGCCGGTGATGGTGTTCTTCAACAAGATGGACCGCGAAGGTCTGGATCCGTTTGATCTGATGGACGAAGTGGAGCGCGAACTGCAGATTCGTGTGACGCCCGTCACATGGGCGAACGGTCAAGGACTGAAGTTCGAATCGGTCTTTGCCCTCAACAACCGCCCCAAGGAACTCAGCGACAAGTTGCAAGAAGACCTGGAGATGGTGGATGGTGTCTATCCGGAGTTTGACAAAGAAGCGTACCTTCGTGGCGAGTTAGCGCCGGTGTTCTTTGGTTCGGCGTACAAGACGGTCGGTGTTCAAGAACTGTTAGATTTCTTTGTGGAGAATGCGCCTTCGCCTCGTCCTGTGACGGCCGAAGAGCGTACGGTAGAGCCGCTGAAGGATAACTTTACCGCTTTCTGCTTTAAGATCCACGCCAACATGGACCCGAATCATCGCAGTTGTATTGCTTTCTTTAAGATATGTTCCGGTAAGTTCGTGCGCAACACCTATTATTACCATGTACGTAAGGAGCAACAGATGCGTTTTGCGGCCCCGACATGCTTTATGGCGCAGAAGAAAGAGACGGTTGATGAGGCGTTTGCAGGCGATATAGTGGGTCTGCCGGACACCGGTAACTTCAAGATAGGTGACACGCTTACGGCGGGCGAGATACTGCATTTCAAAGGCCTACCCTCTTTCTCGCCGGAGATGTTCAAGTATATCGACAATGCCGATCCTATGAAGCAGAAACAGCTCGATAAGGGTGTGAACCAACTCATGGACGAAGGAGTAGCACAGCTCTTTATCAGTCAACTGAACGGCCGTAAGATCATTGGAACGGTAGGACAGCTGCAGTTTGAAGTCATTCAATACCGTCTGGAGCATGAGTATCAGGCCAAATGCAAATGGCAACCGCTGCAGATGTACAAGGCCTGCTGGATAGAGTCTGACGATGCCGCCGAACTGGATATGTTCAAGAAGCGCAAGGCGCAGTATATGGCCTTGGACAAAGAGGGGCGCGACGTGTTTATGGCCGACAGCGCGTATGTACTCAATATGGCCCAGCAGGACTATAAGCATATCAAATTTCACTTTACAAGTGAGTTCTAGAATTCTAGAATTCCAGTTGTCTAGATAACTAGTTTAAAATCAAATAATTATGAAAAACAAATCCCTTCAATTTCGCCTCATTGTTTTTAACTTCTTGGAGTTTGCAGTATGGGGCGCGTACCTGATCTCGATGGGTACGTATCTGTTCAAACACGGTATGGCACACCAGATCGGTTGGTTCTACTCTATTCAGGGTATCGTCAGCCTCTTTATGCCGGCCCTCATGGGTATCGTAGCTGACCGCTGGATCCAGGCGCAGAAACTGCAGAGTATCTGTCACTTCTTAGCTGGTGCGTTTATGATTGCAGCCGGTTGGTATGGTCTGCAAAGCGGTGCTGACGTGCAGTTTGGTACACTCTTTAGTTTGTACACGCTGTCCGTAGCGTTCTTCATGCCGACGATCGCGTTGACGAACTCGGTAGCTTTCAATGCGCTGGTAAAGGCCAACATGGACACCGTTAAGGACTTCCCGCCGATTCGTGTGTTCGGTACAGTAGGTTTCATCGTAGCGGAATGGAGTGTGGATTTGTTGGGTATTCAAGCCAGCCCGCTGCAGTTCATCCTGAGCGGTGGTCTGAGTCTGCTGATGGCAGGCTATTCGCTCACCTTACCGGCATGTGAAGTAAAGAAAGTAGAAGGCAATGTGGATCTGGTCGAGGCACTTGGTCTGAAGGCGTTTGCACTGTTCAAACAGAAGAAGATGGCCTTGTTCTTCGTCTTCTCGATGCTGCTTGGTATGTGTCTGCAAGTGACCAACTCGTACGCCAACCCGTATATCACTTCCTTCGGCGAGATCGAGAAGTTTGCTTCTACTTTCGGTGTACAGCACGCGAATATCCTGATCTCCATCTCGCAGATCTGCGAGGCACTCTGTATCTTGGCTATCCCGTTCTTCCTCAAGCGATTCGGTATCAAGAATGTGATGCTGATGGCGATGTTTGCCTGGGTATTCCGTTTCGGATTCTTCGGTGCCGGCGATCCGGGTATGCCTGGCGTACTGTTGTTCGTGCTCAGTTGCGTCGTTTACGGCTTTGCGTTTGACTTCTTCAATATCTCCGGTGCGCTGTATGTGGATCAGGAGACCGAACCCGCCCAGCGTTCTTCCGCGCAAGGTTTGTTCATGATGATGACCAACGGTCTGGGTGCAACCATCGGTACGCTTGCAGCACAAGCGATTGTTAACAAACTGGTCAACGCTCAAGAGGTGGTTGCGCAAGGCCCGATGGCCGTTTGGGACGGTTGGAAAGAAGCATGGTTTATCTTTGCAGGCTTTGCATTGGTAGTATCGATCTCCTTCTGGATCTTCTTCCCGAAAACCCCGGTGAACAAGGATATTGAGGTAAAGCACTAATTAGTGTATGGTGTAAAGTGTAAGGTGTATAAGAAGGAACTTACATATTATTTCTCTACGCCTATTGCGTACATCGTGATTGCCTTGTACCAATTGGCTATCAGTCTTTTCCTATGGGTAATCCCGGGTCAGTGGAATATCATTGACTCGGGATACGCCCAAGTGGACGGACTGTTCCAACTCAGTCCTTGGCTGTTTATGCTTCTCTGCCCCGCGCTCACCATGCGTCTGTTGGCCGAAGAACGTCAATCCGGTATGTGGGACCTCATTCGCACCAAACCGGTGTCACTTACCCGTATCATGCTCGGCAAGTATTTCGCGGCGTGGACACTGGTGCTCATCGGTCTGCTGCCCTGTTTTGTGCATTATTTTGTAGTGGCATACATGGCAGAACCTATGGGTAACTTAGACAGCGGCGCTTTCTTGGGATCCTTCATCGGACTGATCCTCTTGAGCAGCACGTTCATGGCGATAGGCCTGCTCTGCGCGAGTTTCAGTAAGAGCCAGATCGTTTGTTTCATAACCGGCGCGCTCGCTTGTTTTGTGCTTTACTGGGTACTCCTGCAGGACCACTACTCTGCTCTCTCGCGAGGTGTGATTGACTTGCGCGACGTAGCTGTCTTTGTCGGTACAGCTGTTATAGCCATTGTTGCCGCTATCTTTATTATCGATAAACTCACCACCAAATGACTCGCATCGGTCTTCTCTCAGATACGCACGGGCTCTTAGACAAACGCGTCTTGGAGCATTTCAAAGATGTAGATGAGATCTGGCACGCGGGTGATATAGGCTCCGAGGATGTCTTACGACGTCTTCGGGAGTTCAAGCCCACACGTGCTGTGTATGGCAACATGGACAGCGGAGAGGTGCGTTATTCGTTAAGCGAGTTCTATCGTTTTCGTGTCGAAGAAGTGAACGTCCTTATGACCCATATCGGCGGATACCCCGGTAAATACAACCCTTGGCTGATTCCTTGGTTTCGCAAGTCGCTTGAGAACCAAGAAGACCTTAACCAGCGTATTGACCTCTTTGTGTGCGGACACAGCCATATTCTGAAAGTGCAGTACGATCCGCTCTTTAAGTTCCTCACTATGAATCCGGGCGCAGCAGGCAAACAAGGCTGGCAGCCCTGCCAAACACTACTGAGATTTACCATAGACGGCAAAAAGATAGATAATTTGGAAGTCATTGAGTTAGAGCGACTTTAGCGATTTTGTAAACTACACTTTGCAAAATATGTTAAAAAACATATAAAAAAATTTGGTCATATCGAAAAAAAGCAGTATCTTTGCACCGGATTTGAAAGAGATCAGATCTTAAAAGAAAGCTCAATCTTTTTTGTACCTTAAATAAACAGACTAATACCTTAGAAAAACAGACGTCGCGATGACGGCTGTTTTCGCTTTTAAAAGGTAAACCTCTTAACTATAATAAACCCCGCCTACTCTCTCGAGTGACGGGATTTACTTTTACTGGGAATCTAGGATCCTAGGAAACTACTTGATCTCTTGCGCTTTGATACCATCGCGCTCAAGCAGCGCATTAATGGTCGGTTCACCGCCGCGGAAACGTTTGTACAGATCCATCGCTTTCTCTGTACCGCCCTTCTCCAGGATATTCTCACGGAAGCGTTTTGCGGCTTTCTTGTCAAAGATAGTACCGCTCTTAGCTTTCGCCGCTTTGAATACCGAGAAAGCATCCGCGTCAAGCAGTTCGGACCACTTATAGCTGTAGTAGCCGGCAGCGTATCCACCGGAGAAGATATGGGTGAATGCACCGCACATCTGTGTGCCCGGTACATCAGGCAGCACGCGCACTTGCTCCATTGCGTTATTGCTGAAACGCACAACAGACTCTACGGTACCTATCGTCTCATTGACCTCAAACGGTTGCTCGAGCGTATGCCAAGCCATATCCAGATAGCCGAAACTCAACTGACGAGCGCACGCATAAGCGGCCAGATACGTCTGGCTGGCATGCATCTTATCCAAGAGTTCTTGCGGCAGGGGCTCGCCGTTCACATAATGTTTCGCAAAGGTGTCGAGGAATTCCTTCTCGTCGATGAAGTTCTCATTGAACTGACTCGGCAGTTCTACAAAATCACGCGGTACGTTTGTTCCGCTCTGCGATGCATATTGGCAGCGAGTGAGCATGCCGTGAAGGGCATGTCCGAACTCGTGCAGGAACGTACGCACTTCGTCGTAGGTAAAGAGTGCGGGCTTGTCTGCGGTGGGTCTTGTGAAGTTCATCACATTGACGATATGCGGACGGTGATCTTTCTTTCCTTGGATGAACTGCGGCTGGAAATCATTCATCCACGCACCGCCGCGTTTGCCATCCCGCGGGTGGAAGTCAGCATAATAAACCGCTAAGAACTTACCTTTCTCGTCAAACACCTCATAGGCTGTCACCTCCGGGTGATATACCGGGATCTTCTTGTTCTCTTTGAACTTAAGGCCATACAAGCGTTCAGCAAGTCCGAACACACCTTTCTTCACAGCCTCCAACTCAAAGTACGGACGCAGGTCATCATCGCTGATGGCGTATTTCTCCTGTTTGAGTTTCTTAGCATAATAACTGAAGTCCCAAGGCTGCAGATGGGCGGCATAGAAACCGTGCGCATGCGCGTAGTCCTCGAGCTCTTGTACCTCTGCCAGAGCGGTCGGCATATAGGCATCGCGCAACTGATCCAGCAACTTATAGACGTTCTCCGGTGTCTCAGCCATCGTCTTGTTGAGCGATTTCTCCGCATAGGTCTGCTTTCCGAACAACTTAGCCAGGGCCAGACGGGTGTTTACGATCTCAGCAATGACAGCCGTGTTATCAAACTCGCCGCCAATACATTTGCCGGCATTGGCCAGATAGAGCTCACGACGGATATCGCGGTTGTCCAGGTCTTTCATCACCGGGATAGTGGTCGTCGGCTTCAAGTTCAGCAACCAGCCGTCCAGACCTTTCTTCTCTGCGTTGGTGCGCAGGACAGACTTGGTATCCTCGTTGAGACCTGCCAAGAGTGCCTCGTCTGTTATATGCATCGTCCAAGCGTTGGTAGCCTTGAGGGCGTTCTGACCGAACTGAAGGGTCAGTTGGCTCAACTTAGCCGTCAACTCGCGGTAGGTCTGTTTGTCTTCCGGACTGAGGTTCGCACCGTTATTGGCAAAACTGTCATAGATATCCTCGAGCAGTTTACGCTGTGCCTTGTTCAGCTTGAGTTTGTCACGCTGGTCATACACAGCCTTGATACGTTGGAACAAACCCTCGTTGAGGCGGATCGTGGAGAAATACTCCGACATCTTCGGACTCAACTCCATCTCAATCTGTTGCAAGGTATCATTCGTCTCTGCGCTCGTGAGGTTAAAGAAACAGCCGGCTACAATGCTGAACATCTCTCCGGAAGCCTCATAGGCCTCGATGGTGTTCTTAAACGTAGGCGCAGCAGGGTTGTTAACGATGTCATCGATCTCCTTCAAGCCTTGCTTCATCGCCTCCTCAAAAGCCGGCATGTAATGCTCGGCATGGATCTCATTGAACGGATACGTGCCGTGCGGCGTCTTCCAGTTCTTGTACTCAAAGAACGGATTCGTAGCAGCAGTCGCTGCCAATACGGTAGTGGCTAATGCCATAGTTAAAATAGTTTTCTTCATAAATTATCGTAATAAATTGATATCTCCGGATAATTGATAAACGCCGACGACGGACTTGTCTGCATTGGCCTTGCGGGATTTATACACGGCCTTCAGACCGATATACTGCGCATCCTTGGGGGCATCTGTTCCAAGTGCCCGTATTACATAGTAATACGCACCCACAGCAGCCGGGCGTCCATTGATCGTCCCGTCCCAGCCTTTGGCGGGGTCTACAGACTCATACACTAACTTACCCCAGCGGTTATACACCCATATATGGAACTCACGCAGCGAACGATAGGCTACGCGGAACTCATCGTTTTGGCCATCGTTGTTGGGTGTGAACACATTAGGTACTGCCAAGTACGATTCGGCGATGGCTACCGTCACCTCACTCGAGTCGGTCTGACAAGAGGTGTTATTGACCGAGCACACTACCCGATAGGTACCCGGCTCCGAGAACGTATAACGGATATCGGGGTCAAAACGATTGACTATCAGCTCGGTAGCTTTATAGATGCTCCAACGATAGTACAGCACAGCCGGTGTCGGGTTGCTGTAGAAAGCGACCTCTAATGGTCCGCTGTACTCCGAACCTGTGATCAGTGTCTCACTGGAAGGACGGTTTCGCTCGTTCGATTTCTCGCCCTCTTCTCCACGCGTCGTAGCGATATGCGTCAACTGCATATTGACGGCTCTCACCTCTTCGGGCTGCAGTTGCACCTCTACGCAAGCGGAGTCAAGTCCCAAAGCCGAACGTACCTCCGGGTCATAACAGAGACGAAGCGGTGTAGTGCCATACAAAGCGGGAATCGTGAATACGGACCGCAACTTACCTGTGTGCACTGCCGCCGAGTCATACCATTGTTCGCCGTTCCAGGCCAGTGCATTATACGATAAGGAATACGTGCGCGCGAGAGACCCCATGTCACCCGTCACACGAATGATCGTACTCTCGCAGTCCGGCTCGACCGTGAAATCCAAATCCGCAATGTCCGTGTACAAGTACACACAGAACGAATGGCCGGCGGCTTTGTAACACCCCTCACCCGGATAGATCTCGTCTGTTCCGGACGCATATTCCGTCCCGTCTGCATGATACCATGTGATATCGCCGATGGTGGAACGCAGATGTATCTCGTCCTTGAAGATATACGATGTGTCGGTACCGTTCACCACCTGCGTAGCCACACCTACGCACTCGATATCCGAGGCGTAAGCGATAGCCACCACAAGCGTCAGTAGTATGAGCGAAAAGATCTTCCTCATTTATTTACCTGGAAACGTGTATTGCCGTTTTGGATAAAGTCCACAATCTGTTTGGCAGCTGCAATACCGGCATTGATATTAGCCTCTGATGTCTGTGCACCCATCTTCTTGGGGGTTGCGAAGTAGCGTCCCTCGAAGAGTGTACGGAACTTCGCATCGGCTACGGGCATAATATCGGTCATATACTTCAAGTCCGGACGCTCTTGCATCAGGGCAATCAGACCCTCTTCGTCGATCACTTCCTTGCGGGCTGTGTTGACGAGCACACCACCCTTTGGCATCAGGTTCACCAAGTCATGATTGATGCTGTTCTTGGTCTCTGCGGTGGCAGGGATATGCAGGCTGACGATGTCGCAGGTCTTGTATAACTCCTCTGCACTGTGAACCGGCTTCACGTTCGCTGCGACCATTGCCTCGTCCGGGCAATACGCATCGTACGCATAGACCTCCATACCGAAGCCCTGTGCAATACGTGCTACATTTCGGCCTACATTACCAAACGCATGAATACCAAGCTTCTTACCTTTGAGTTCGGTACCGGATGTTCCGTTATAGAAGTTACGTACGGCATAAACCATCAGACCGAGTGCCAACTCTGCTACCGCGTTGCTGTTCTGACCCGGCGTGTTCATCGCTACCACTTTATGGGCAGTAGCGGCCTCGAGGTCGATGTTGTCGTATCCGGCACCGGCACGTACAACGATCTTGAGTTGTTTAGCGGCGTCCAACACGGCTGCATCGACAATATCCGAGCGAATAATGAGTGCGTCTGTGTCAGCGACAGCCTCCAAGAGCTGTGCTTTATCTGTATATTTCTCGAGCAGCGCCAGTTCATAGCCTGCGCCCTCTACCACTTCGCGAATGCCGTCTACGGCCACTTTCGCAAAGGGTTTCTCTGTTGCTACTAATACTTTCATAAATCTTCAATTTTCAATCTTCAATTTTCAATTTAATGAAGTTTCTCGTATTCTTTAATGCAATCTACCAATGCCTGTACACCTTCGAGGTCCATTGCGTTGTAGCAGGAAGCACGGAAACCGCCTACCAGACGGTGACCCTTGATACCTACCATACCGCGCTCGGTAGCGAACTTGAAGAAGTCATCCTGCAGATCCTCAAAGCCCGGCTTGAAGACGAAGCAGATATTCATGCGGCTGCGGTCCTCTTTCTTGGAAATGGTCGGCATAAAGAGTTTCGACTCATCGAGGCACTTGTAGAGCAAATCCGCTTTCGCTTTGTTGCGCTCCTCAATCCACTTCACACCGCCGTTCGCTTTGAGCCAACGAAGGGTTAGCACAGCCGTATAAACAGGCAGTACAGGAGGTGTATTGAACATCGAACCGCCATCGATATGGGTCTGATAGTTCAGCATCGTCGGAATATAACGACTTACTTTACCAAGACAGGACTCTTTAATGATCACGAAGGTCACACCCGCCGGCGCGAGGTTCTTCTGCGCACCGCCGTAGATGATATCGTACTGGCTGACGTCGATCGGACGGCTGAGGATGTCGGAAGACATATCGGCTACCAAAGGCACATTACCTTTCTTGCGATAAATCTCAGCGAGTTTCTCGTCATTGATCTCGGTACCGAAGATGGTGTTGTTGGTTGTGATATGGAAGTAGTCGGCATCTTGCGGGATCTCGTAGTCTGTCGGGATACTGTCCGTGCTGGCTGCTACTTCGATGGCCTCACCGAAGCCTTTGGCTTCCTTGAGCGCTTTCTTACTCCACACACCGGTATTCAGGTACGCTGCTTTCTTCTCCAGCATATTAAACGGCACCATGCAGAACTGCAAACTGGCACCACCGCCGAGGAACAGCACGCGGTAACCCTCCGGTACGTTCAGTAGCTCCTTTACCAAGGATTCTGCTTCGTCCATGACGGGTTGGAAATACTTAGCACGGTGACTAATCTCCAGAACCGACAGGCCTTCTCCCTGAAAATCGATAACAGCATCTGCTGTCTGTTTGATCACTTCTTGCGGGAGAATACTCGGACCCGCATTAAAATTGTACTTTTTCATGATTTATTTAAGTATAAAATATTTATTGTTCCAAGATGTTCTGTGAATCTCCGGCAGGGCGATGATACCCTCTTTGGGTTTCTTACCGGCCAGATAGAGCGCATACGCAACGGCTGCAAGATCGTCATTCTGAGCCTTCGAAGTATTCGGAGTACTCGGAATACTCGGAGCTACTGTCTGAACTCCCGCTTTCGCACGACGCTCTGCGAGATCCTTGTTAAACTGCTCTTTCGCCAAGCCGCTCTTATACTCGCGGTACTGCTTGTCGTGCATAGCGAACTCGAACAACTCCTCGTCGTCCTGTCCACGATCCCAACCGAGTTCCTCCATCTCCTTGATGTACTGCGGCAGCACGTTCGGATAGAGTTTCTGCGGGTCGTCGGTGTAGAACTCAAAGCCTTTCTCTTTCGCCAACTCAATGATCTCCGGTGCCAGTTCACCCGGCAACTTACCGGACTTACCAAGGATCATGCCCCACATCGCCGGATCCATACGGGTGAAGTCTTTCTCGCCCATCGAGCGGCTAAAGAGGTTCATGAGGGCGGCGTTCTTCACGTACTGGCTGAACGGCGTTACCAGACACGGTGTACCGAGCATCGGCCATATACGCTGTACTTCGTCGAAGAGTTGCACGAGCAGTTCGTCTTCTGACAACTCTTTCTGGCCTTTCTTCTTGAGGTTGGCATTGATAGCGGCGTGCATACCTTTGAGGTCAGCCATGAGCGAACCCATCATACCACCCGGCAGACCGCAGCCTACGAGCAACGAGGTCATCAAAGCATTCTTCGGATCGATCCAATAGCCCAGGAAATCATCGATGAACTCCTGCGTCAGGCTACGCGCCTCCATGTAGGCCTTCATATTGATGTCTTTGACACGGAAACCGGCATCCTTGAGCATCGCCTGAATGGTAATTACATCCGGGTGTACCTTACCCCAACTGAGCGGCTCCATCGCTACGTCAAGCACATCACCGCCGGCTTTGGCTACCTCGAGCATCGAAGCGACACTAAAGCCAGGGCCTGTATGTCCATGGTATTGAATGATGATATCCGGGTGTTTCTCTTTGATAGCCGCTACGATGATGCCCAGCATAGCAGGACGACCGATACCTGCCATATCCTTCAAGCAGATCTCTTGCGCACCGCCTTCGATCAGTTGCTCGGCGAGGTTGATATAATACTCTGCTGTGTGCACTTTTGAATAGGTGATACACATCGTTGCTTGCGCGGTCATACCTGCCTCTTTTGCCCACTTGATGGACGGAATGATGTTACGCGGGTCATTCAGACCGCAGAAGATACGGGTGATATCCGTTCCCTGCGCATGCTTCACTTTGTACATCAATTGGCGCACGTCCGCAGGCACAGGATTCATACGCAGCGCGTTCAGACCGCGATCCAACATATGGGTCTTGATACCTGCCTCGTTAAACGGCTTACAGAACGTACGAACGGCTTGGTTCGGGTTCTCTCCGTACAACAGGTTCACTTGCTCACTCGCCCCGCCGTTGGTCTCCACACGGTCAAAACAGCCCATGTCAATGATCACCGGCGCGATACGCGCTAACTGGTCCTTACGCGGCACGTACTTACCGCTACTCTGCCACATGTCACGATAAACAAGGGAGAATTGAATTTCTTTTTTGCTCATATATGTGTTTTTGTTATCAATGCAAACCTTTGCGACTGCAAAGGTACAAAAAAATTTGCGTATATGCAAATAATTTTGTAATTTTGCAGCAGATTTAAAAAAAATATGCTGTTATATCCCAATTGTAAGATTAATTTAGGCCTGCGTATCGTTCGCAAACGCCCCGATGGTTACCATGATTTGGAGACCATCTTTGTACCTATCTACGGCCTGCACGATGAATTGGAGGTGGAAAGAACTTCCTATTTTTCCTTCAAACAGGAAGGTATCGCGGTAGATTGTGATCCCGAGAATAACTTGATCGTGAAGTGTTATCGTGCGATGGCGGCGAGGTATCCGCAGATAGGGCCGGTGTCCGTGCGTTTCAAGAAAAACATACCTTTTGGTGCCGGTCTGGGCGGCGGCAGTAGTGACGCGGCACATATGGCGATAGCGCTCAATGAGTTGTTTGTCTTGGGGCTAAGCAAAGAACAACTGGTGCAGGAAGTGCGCCCCTTGGGAGCGGACTGCCCATTCTTTATCTACAACACCCCCTGTTATGCCGAAGGCATCGGAGATATCCTCATACCCATCGATCTCGATCTCAAAGGTACGCGTATCGTACTGATTAAGCCCGAAGAGGGCGTCTCTACCCGCGAAGCCTATGGCGGGATACAGCCTAATCCGAATCCTTTTGACTGCAAGACAAACGATTTCGAGAAGACAGTATTTCCGTTGCATCCTGTTATTGCAGAAATTAAAAAGCGCCTACTGGACGCAGGCGCTTATTATGCTTCGATGAGTGGAAGCGGTTCAACTGTTTTCGGCTTTTTTAAGCACGACGCGGAAGGTACTACCGACGCCCACCTGGCTGCTCTTAAGCAAGAGTTTGCCTCCATGATACTGCTCGACGATACGTTTGGCGAGTGGAAGGCCTAACCCCCATCCTCTCTCTTTCGAGGTGAAGCCCGGCTCGAAGATATGAGCCTGCGTCTTCTTGTCGATCCCCTTACCGGTGTCTGTGATATCGAGCATCAGTTCATGTTCGTTCTCAAAGACCTCTATCCGTATCGTTCCCTCGCCAGTGATGGCGTCAGCGGCGTTCTTGAATAGGTTCTCAAACACCCATCGTATCAGCGGCGCGTTCATCATTACCGGACGTGCTACGCCTTGTAACGCACTGTCTTCCAACGTGATATGGCGGCTGACACGCGGATGCATATAGGCGATCGTGTCCTTAAGAACAGGTATCACATCGCCCGCTTGTAACTCAGGTTCACTGCCTATCTTCTGGAAGCGATCGGCGATCATCTGCAGCCGTTCGATGTCCCGTTTCATCTGCGGCACATACTCATCCTCTGGATACTTGTCGGCCAGCAACTGCTGCCAGGCATTAAGCGACGAGATCGGAGTGCCAAGTTGGTGCGCGGTCTCTTTGCTCAGCCCCACCCACAAGCGATTCTGCTCGCTGCGCTGGGTGGTGTACATGACGATGATGGCGATGGCGATGAAGATAAAGATAAGGGCAAACTGAGCATAAGGCACCAGGCGTAAGCGGGTGATAAGACTGCTGTCTCCCCAGTAGATATACTGGGCCTGCTGTTCGCTCAGTTTCAGTTCGATAGGTCCGTGTTCCAGTTGTCCGGCTTTCTTCTCGTCTATATTACGGAAGTTGGTCACATTGCCCTCCGCATCTAAGATACATACGGGGATCGTAGTGTTCCCTTCAATGATCGACCAGCAGAACTCGATGTCCGTGTTCTCGTCCGCCGAAGCCAGTTGTCGCTCCGCCTCGGCCCAGATAGCCATACGTTTCTGTTCCTCGGTCTGCAGCGACCGCGCGAGGTTGTTCGTAAACAAAACGGAGATAGCCACAATCAACATGGCTATCACCAACACTATTGTTCCGAATCTGCGCTTACTCATATCAACCAAGCATGGTCAATAATACGCCTGCTGCTACTGCAGAGCCGATCACACCGGCTACGTTCGGACCCATGGCGTGCATGAGAAGGAAGTTAGAGGGGTTCTCTTCTTGCCCTACGGTCTGACTCACACGTGCGGCCATAGGTACAGCCGACACGCCTGCAGAGCCGATGAGCGGGTTGATCTTCTCCTTAAGGAAGAGGTTCATGAACTTAGCCAACAGCACACCTCCTGCGCTACCCAGACCAAAGGCCACAATACCCATCGCAAGGATCATCAGCGTCTGCCATGTCAGGAAACTACCGGCAGTAGCCGTTGCACCTACGGAGAGGCCGAGGAAGATGACCACAATGTTCATCAACTCGTTCTGCGCGGTCTTGCTTAGACGATCCACTACCCCACACTCTTTCATCAAGTTACCGAGCATCAAGCAACCGATGAGCGGCGCTGCGTCCGGCAATATAAGAGCTACGATAGCGGTGATGATGATCGGGAATACGATCTTCTCGGTCTGCGAGACAGGACGTAACTGTCCCATCTTGATGGCACGCTCTTTCTTGGTTGTAAGGGCACGCATGATAGGCGGTTGAATAACAGGAACCAAAGCCATGTAACTATATGCCGCAATAGCGATCGGACCTAAGAGATGCGGAGCGAGTTTACTTGTCAGGAAGATTGATGTAGGACCATCTGCACCGCCGATGATACCGATCGAACCGGCTTCAGCAGGGGTAAAGCCCATCGCATTAGCGCAGAGGAAAGTAACGAATATACCGATCTGTGCTGCTGCTCCGAGGATTAGGGACTTAGGATTCGCAATCAGCGGTCCGAAGTCGGTCATCGCACCTACACCGATGAAGATCAGACACGGATAGACACCGGCCTTCACACCTATATAGAGCACGTCGAGCAGACCACCCTCTTTGAGGATCGCACCGTACGAGTGGTACGCCGGGCTGTCCGGATCAAGGAACGCTGTCCATAACTCATTATGGAACATGTTCGCACCCGGCAGGTTCGTCAGAAGCATACCGAACGCGATCGGAAGCAGCAACAGCGGCTCGTATTTCTTATGGATAGCCAGGAACAAGAGGAAGAAACTGACAATCAACATGATTCCTTGTTGCCACGTCAGTTGCATGAACCCCATGCCCTGGAAAAATTCCAAAATATTCATATTAGCCAAGAACTATGAGCAGGTCGTCCTGCATTACGTTTTGTCCCGGGGTAACAGCAATCTGTTTTACCGTACCGTCAGCCTCTGCCATGATAGCGTTCTCCATCTTCATGGACTCGAGCGTGAGCAGCGTGTCACCTTTCTTCACAGCTTGACCTTCAGCCACAAGCACTTTGATGACAGATCCGGGCAGCGGGCTCTTTACTTGCACACCGGCAACAGGAGCTGCAGCGGGTTTAGCCTCTGCTTTGGGAGCCTCTGCCTTAGGTGCCGGAGTTGCTTTCGGTGCCTCAGGAGCCTGCTTAGCGGCGGGCTTAGCAGCAGGAGCTGCTTCGGTCTCTACTTCGTATACTTTGCCGTTTACCGTCACTTTGGTCTTACCGGCTTCAATTTCTTCTACGGCGCACTTGTATTCCGCACCGTTGAGTTTGAATGCAAATTCTTTCATATTTAGAATCCAATGTTGTTTAATCCATTTGCTTTTTCATTCCACGCTGTCTCACGTGCCTGCGCAGCAATGATGGCGGTGGGTTGGTCGTGATGGCCTGCTTCGGAAGCCAGATAGAGCGCTGTTGCGATAGCCGCGGCGGTATCGTCCTGACTCTTGACTCCTGATTCTTGCTTCTTGGCTTTGCGCTCAATCAGCTGCATGACCCAGCCGAAGAACTTCATGACATACACCAGGAAGAATAGCAGCAACAGCACGATGCCGAAGCCTAAGCCTGTCACGATCCATGTATCAGTTGTAATAGCCAATAACATAATTACAGCGGGATATTCGAGTGTTTCTTAAGCGGGTTGGTCAGACGCTTGGTCTGGAGCATCTCGAAGGCACGAATGATACGGCTACGGGTGTAGCGCGGCTCAATCACATCGTCGATATATCCGCGGTTAGCAGCCTGGTACGGACTTGCGAACAGGTCTTTGTACTCTGCCTCTTTCTCCGCGATGAAGGCTTTCTTCTCCTCGGGATCTTCGATGGCTTTGATGGCTTTGGCTTGCAGTACACCTACGGCACCGCTGGCACCCATCACAGCGATCTCAGCGTTCGGCCAAGCATAGCACATGTCACCGCGCAGTTGCTTACAACTCATCACGATATGGCTACCGCCATACGATTTGCGAACGGTGATGGTGACTTTCGGAACAGTTGCTTCGCCGTAAGCAAACATCAGTTTTGCTCCGTGATCAATGATACCTGCGTACTCTTGTCCGGTGCCGCAAAGGAAGCCCGGAACATCGACGAGCGTCAAGATCTGGATATTGAACGCGTCGCAGAAACGAACGAAACGAGCGGCTTTACGGCTAGCGTCGCAGTCCAGCACACCGGCCAGCCAAGAAGGCTGGTTAGCGATGATACCGGTCGAACGACCGTTGAAACGAGCGAAACCGCAGATGACGTTCTTCGCATAGTCTTTATGTACCTCCATGAAGTCGCCGTTATCCACGATCGTATTGATGATCTCGTGCATGTCGTAGGGTTTGTTCGGGTCGTCCGGAACGATCTCGTTGAGGTGATCGTCCACACGTGCGATATCGTCCGTGCATGCTACCAGCGGAGCCTCCTCCATGTTGTTCTGCGGGATGAAGGAAACGAGACGACGTACTTCAGCCAGTGCCTCTTCCTCGGTAGCAGCTACGAAATGGGTCACACCCGACTTGGTAGCATGGATCTTAGCGCCGCCGAGTTGCTCAACGGTCACATCTTCGCCCGTCACGGACTTCACTACTTTCGGACCAGTGATGAACATATAACTGTTCTGCTCGGTCATCATGATGAAGTCCGTCAGCGCCGGGCTATATACAGCGCCTCCGGCACACGGACCGAAGATCACGCTAATCTGCGGAACGACACCCGATGCAAGGATGTTACGCTCGAATATCTCTGCGTATCCCGCGAGCGCGCACGCTCCTTCTTGAATACGTGCTCCACCCGAGTCGTTGAGACCAATGATCGGCGCACCGAGTTTCATAGCTTGGTCCATGACATTGCAGATCTTCTGCGCCATCGTCTCGCTCAATGAACCGCCGATGACGGTTGCATCCTGTGCAAAGACGAACACCAGACGACCGTCAATCGTACCCGATCCTACTGCTACACCATCACCGAGGAACACCTTTTTCTCCATGCCGAAGTCATGACAACGGTGGGTCAAGAACATGTTCACTTCTTCGAACGAACCTTCGTCCAGCAGCAAGTTGATACGCTCGCGGCAGGTATAACTACCCTTGGCGTGATGTTTCTCTACCGCTGCTTCACCGCCTCCGGCCTGTGCCGCCTCACGGTTAGCAATCAATTTATCTAATTTAGCCTGATCCATATTCAAAATTTGAAATTTGAAATTTAAAATTTGAAATTTATTTCGGCTGCTGGCAGAGCTCTGTCAGTACGCCCTTTGTGCTCTTCGGGTGGAGGAAAGCAATCATCAGGTTCTCAGCGCCTTTGCGCGGAGCCTTGTCAATCAGTTGGATACCTGCGGCCTCGCACTCAGCAAGGGCTTCTGCTACGTTCTCAACGTTGAAAGCAACGTGGTGAACACCGCCTCGACCGCCGTTCTTCTCGATGAACTTGGCAATCGTGCTGTCTTCGCTCGTTGGCTCCAACAACTCGATCTTCACTTCGCCAACCTTGAAGAAAGCCGTGCGGACCTTCTGGTCTGCCACTTCCTCAATGCTGTAGCACTTGTTACCGGTTAAAAACTCAAAAAACGGCGCAGCCTCTTCGATAGAGGTCACTGCAATACCTAAATGTTCAATGTGTGTGGGTTTCATAATGATATATTTTTTAGTTATTAGATTCAATTCACATAATTTGCGCTGCAAAGGTACAACATTTTTTTGAATTACGCAAATATTTGTAATTTTTTTTTTGATATCTGGCCAAATTAACCAAATCACGCATTAATCACACAATAATCACGCAATAATCACCCAATAAGACTCCGTTGCAAGCCTTGAATTTACAGGGATTTCGGGTGGTATGTGGCTGAAAACATCTTTCAATACATAAAAAAGAAAAACGCACCCGAAGATGCGTTTTTCCTTATTTATCCGAAAAGATGTACTCGTAGAGCTTGATGGAATAGAGTTTGCCATTGGGCAGGTAGTTATACTGCTTGGCCTTGGTGCCATTTTCGTTCCACTCATATTTCTTGATACGAACAGGTCGGTTTCGGTCGTTGTATTCCACTTCCTCGGCGACCTTGCCGGTGACGTCGTCGTACTTATACGTCACACGGCTTTTCTGGCCATAGGTAGCGTACTCGATCTCCTCGATGCAGCGTCCTTCGCTATCATATACTTTCAGGTGGTCTAACCAACGAGTCTTGGTCTTGGAGTCGGTATTCCACTCCTTAACCGTGAGGTTCTTACGCCGCTCGCGCTTGGCGAGTTGTTCGGGCGTTAACAGGCTCTGAGCGGATAAAGAAGCAAAGAGCAAAGAACAAAGAGCAAAGACTGATATACTAAAAATTCGTCTCATAAAAACATCAAATTTCAAAAATTTAAAATCAAATATCAAATTTACCATCCCCCGGGACGTCCTCCACCGCCGCCGGAGTTACCTCCGCTGTAGGTCGAGAGGCTGACAGAAGAACCACCGCTATAGGTAGCCGGGTAATAGCCCATGCCATTGAAGATAGCCGTTCCGGAAGGGGTGACGGATTTATAAAGGGTGGGCTGAGAGGCACCGGAAACGACCAGCGTAGAAGCATTGGAACTGGGTGTCTTGAAAGCAAAGACATTGCTGCCTACAACGAGTGCGTACCAAGTGTTCGTGCTGCCGGAGGCTTTGTAGCAGGTCTGTGTGAGGCTTGAACCGCTCTCCAGTGAACCCACCGCTACGATCGTACCTCCGCTGACGTACAGCTTCTTACCGCCTTCGGTATTGGCATCAATGGCTACTTCGGGGCTACGCGAAGCGATGGCATAGATAAGACCGCCTTTGATATAGCAGTTACCGTTGGCGTCGATGCCGTCGTTAGAGGTCGAGTATGCGCAGACGAGACCGCCGGAAATAGTGAGGTCACCGCCACTATTGATAGCGTCGTCTGCCGACTGCGAATAGACCGTACCTCCGGTGATGGTGATGGTACCTTTGGCTTCGATACCTTCGGGACTGCTGGATGAGGAAGCCCCCCCACCCCAAGGACCGCCTCCACCTCCGGAAGACGTGCCGGTACATATCACTTGGATGTCACCGCCGTTGATCACCAGGTCACCTTTGGTCTTGATGCACTTGTATTTGCTCGTCACACGGATCGTACCTCCGTTGATGGTGATACCCAGCGAATCAACGATGCCTTTGTCCGTTGCATTCAGCACGTCAATATAGCCGTCGTTGATGATTATGATCGAGTCACACTGCACGCCATCGTTGCCTGCGGTGATTGCGAAAATACCTCCGTCGAAATATACGCCGTCATTCGCATGTATTCCGTCGCTTGCCGAAGTAAGATTCAAAGTACCGGTACTCTCGGTAAATTGGATATAGTCGTCCGAGGCAATTGCATGTTTGTAGTTCCCTTTGACGGTTAATGTTCCTGCGCCGGAGAAGATCATCTGCCCCTCACTGAAGAACGCGGCTTTGCGGTCCTCGTCCGAGGTGGCATAGGTGCTACCGTCCGTCAAACTATTCGTGCCCTGAAGTACTACAAAACAACTCTTCTTACACTGGTTGTTAATCGCCGGCCCGTCGGAACAGGTCAATGTCAGACCGTTCAGAATCAACTGATGTCGGTTCGTGCCGTAGATGGTTAATTGTCCTTGACCCGTTCCGCTCAGCATATATGTGATATCCTTCACAGTCGAGTTTACGGTCACATAGCCGTTCTCGGTCGTAATCTCAACTCCCGTGTGCGAACCCTCTACGTCAGCACTCTGACCGCTCCATGTGATTGAGATCGTGTCGGTCGTTGTGATCGTCGTGTCCAGAGGCGTAACGGTCTCGGTACTGTCCGTACCCGTGCTCGTGCCCGGATCAGTTGGTGTGTTCTGTTCTGTGCAGGCAATCATCCCGACTGCCAAAAGCACAATAAGCCAAATCTTTGTCTTAGCCACAAGGGCACGATTAATTTCTCCGAAATTTCTCATACTAATACCTTTCTTTACCATTCTAAATTATATCGTATTCCGATGGAGTGCATGTAGAGCGTCTCTTCCGTCAACTCAATGTAACTTTTCTTCTTTGTGATGTTGATATCGCGGTCGTAGCCGTAGGTGAAACGATAGAAGAAATCGAGGCTGCTGAGTTTGCTCACGCGCCATTTGACGCCGGCTTGCGTACGTACGGAGCAGATGAACTGATGGCCGTTACGTTGCTGATACTCAGGCACATTGAGCGTGTTGATCAACTCGACCCACAGGTAGGGCTTGACGGGTTTGCCGGGCACGATGAACTCCGTACCTATCTTACTGCGTAAGAACAGATCGTATTTGTTCTGCTCCAACAGGTTGACGCTGTCCGTACGCATGTCCAACTGCAAGCGCTCACGCAGGTAGATTTTGGCGTAATCGAAAGTATATGAACCTGTTACGCTGAAGAACACACGATGCTTGAGCCACTCGTTCGGATCGGCTTTCTTTGTGTCAGTCCAAGTACTCTGCGGGCCGAAGATCTTGAGCGTATATCCGAGGTCTAAACGCACGTACTCGATGGGTTTGTAACCAAAGTCGATGGTTGTGTAGGACTTACGGAAGTTAGCGCCCACCTCTGAGTTATAGACATCAAACCACAGGTCTTCACTCACGCCCAAGCGCAGGCCATTGTTCCATTTCTTAGTGAAGGTTGCACCTGTACGTATCTGCGCCGCCTGTATCGTCACCGCCTCCTGGCTGTCATAAGTCACAGCCCGTAAGGGGATAGAATACAGAGTACAGAGTACAGAACACAAACCTATTATGAAGGAGCGTTTCATTTGAATTTCGTTATTTGGTCAATACTATTGATGGTTTTGCCTTTCTCCAGCGGATAGGTCATCTTGATATATGCCACGTCGCGGAGGAAGTCGATATGTCCGATCTCGATGTCGAGCACCTTCAGACCCGTACGTTCTTCGAGGTCGGCGATGAGGGCAGCCCGGTTCTCCGGCTTGATGTTCTCTATCTTCTCATAGAGGATGATCTTCGTGGAGATACGCTTGCGTCCGTTCCAGAGCTCAAAGCCCCATGCCAAAGCGAGCATCAGTATATTGGCGAAGAGCAACAAATACCATGCCAAGCCGTCTGCCTTGAGGCTCAAGGAGTTGATGACCGACAGGGCAATGATGAGGAACATATAGTTCATCTCGCGGATAGGCACCGTCTCGGTACGATAGCGAATCATACCGAAGATAGCAAACAGACCGAGGACGAAACCGGTCTGGATATCCAGTATCTGCATCAGCCACAGCAGCAGGAACATACCGCTGGAAAAGAGCATGAACTGCACATAGTAGTCGCTGCGACGGCTATAACGATAATAGATGCAATAGATGAGAATCCACGACACCAGCAGGTTGAAGAGGAACATCAAGGGCATGGTGATCAGGTTCTCACTCACGCCGAGGAAGTCGGCTAAGGAGTGCATCACATATGAGATACTGTCGCTTGTCCCAAAACGGGCAGCGATGTCCGGGTCGGACTCCAAAAACTCCAACGTAGGGTTGGCTAAATCAACTTGGGTCATAACTATTTAACATTTTTTCGATTTTACGTATTTTGGCTTTAAACCGGTTCTTTTTGATATCCGGTGTAGTGAGGGCTGTACCAATGCAGTACTTGCTAATCTTGAGCGGGTGTTGACGTAGGTCGAGCATGATATGGGTCATCTTGGACGGCACGTTTCCGTCGCGCTTGAGTTCGATGATGACCAGTTCGGGGAAGGTCTTTTTCTCGCCGCTTATCACATTGTCCCACACAAGGTCCATGTCGATAGTCAGCCGTTCGGTCTTAGCTTTGTTGACCAGCGTGATACGATGGAACTTGGTCCATAGATGCGGACTGATCTCGGCCCATTCGTACCGGCTCTTGGCAGCTATGAAATCCCCCACACTCCACATGGTACGTTTTCCTTCTCCGAAAGTGTCGGCAGAGATGTCAAAGCCCGGCACAGAGATACGTTTTTTCTTGGTGCGGCCTTTGTTGTTCTTGCGCTTGATCTCCAGGAAGGTGAGGTCGCTGTCCACATACTGTCGCACGCGTATCTTCTGTCGCACGAGTTGGCGGTCATGGTGACGGACGTACATATCCAGGGTGTCCGTGTCGTAGTACATCGTGTCATAGGTCGCAATACGTTTTCCGTCGATCTCTTGCACGTAGTAGTCCGCCCTGGCAGCGTCCAATATTGCCGGAAGTACAGCCATCGGCACCGCATATTTGGTGTCGATACGGTTCATCAACTTCACACTCTCCATCTGCGCCAGACTGATCGGCTCAAAGGTTTGTAATATGTGCGATATGCCCTGCATACACAATATTCCGCGGCAAAGGTACAAAAAAATTCTTACATGCGCAAGAAAAATCGGAGAATTTATTTGCACATGTCAATTATTTGTTGTAATTTTGCGCCGTCAAAGATGAGTAAACAGAGTGCTATCATAGTGCCGGAAAGGTGTACGCGGGTGTTGCTGCATGCGTGCTGTGCGCCGTGCTCGAGTGCGATCGTAGAGTGGTTGATAGCGCACGGGATAGAGCCCGTCATCTATTACTATAACCCCAATATCTACCCCCTCGAGGAATATGAAATCCGTAAGAACGAGTCGAAGCGACATGCGGAGAGTCTTGGCATCCCATGGATAGATGAAGACTATAACCACGAGACCTGGCAGGAAGCGGTGTGCGGGTTAGAGAACGAGCCAGAACGCGGTAAGCGCTGCGAGCTGTGTTTTTACCATCGCCTGATAGCGACTGCCAAGAAAGCGCAGGAGTTGGGAATACCCTATTTCGCCACAACCCTCGCTTCGTCGCGATGGAAGAGCCTGGAGCAGATTAACGCTGCCGGCAAAGCGGCAGCAGAAGCTGTCAGTATTCAGTATTCAGAAGTCAGATTCTGGGCGCAGAACTGGCGGAAAGACGGCTTGCAAGAGCGCAGAAATGTCTTACTCAAGGAATACGGTTTTTATAATCAGACCTATTGCGGGTGCGAGTACAGCATGAAAAAAGGAGGTTAGTCCTCCTTTTTTTCTAAGTCATACCTGAACCCTACATACACTTTCCAACCGGTGGTAGGTCCGACGACCATGGACGCATCGAAGTCCGGACCGTACGGGTGGAAACTATCCATGATAGACGGATCTTGCCGGAAATTGGTCATGTTCTCTGCTCCGACATAGAGGCTGCAGGAACGGAAATACTTGGTGACCTGCGCCATAAGTTGCGGATACCACGTGAAGGGTTGCTCAAAGCCGTCCGGCATACGTCCTACGCCGTTAAACTGAGCTGTGACGTCAAACTGCCATTTCTTAAGCGGTGTCTGATAACTCGTCGAGATGATCCCTTTGAAGCGGTTAGAGAGCGCTTTCGGACGCAGTTGATAAGCATTGACAGCCGCATTGAAGGTCGTTTGTTCGACGTCCGTATAGCGGAAAGCCGCCGTCCAGGTCCAGCCTCTGAGCACCTCTATCGACGCCTCAATCTGTGCACAATGCGCGAACGATTTAGCACCATCCACATCTGTCTGGTTGTAGATATACACCGCCTTCGAACTCTTGTCCATATCGACGATGAGGGAGTTGAGGAAATGGGTGTAGTAATACTCCAGCGAGAGTTGTAAGTTCTTGGAACCCAGCGGAATATCAAAGGTCGTCGAGAGACCGGCATTGACGGCTTGTTCCTGCTTGACGTAAGGCGTCAAGAGGATTGCACGGCTAGACGGCAGTATGTTCGCATTGTCCGCTATCGCGTTCGGGCTACGGTATCCCATACCCACACTTCCGCGCAGCGTCCACCACTCAAACGGCGTATAGCGGATATTCATTCGCGGGGTGAAGAAGAAACCGTACTTGGTGCTATAGTCCGCACGTACGCCTGCTACCAGACTCAGCATATCGTCATACTTGAGGTTGTATTCGGCAAAGATACCGGGCACGACCTCATAGCGGTTAAGGTCTAATGGTGAATGGTGAATAGTTAATGACTCCAGATAGCGGTCGAAATTGACGGAGAGACCAGCGGTCAGACGATGATCATTGTCGACCTCGCCGATGCCTTCGAAATTACCCTGCCACATGGCATTGAGGTAGGCATTGGTCTGGGATGCCACCCACTCCCGCTCTCCGTACTTGTTATTGAGCGAATGATGGTTGGCCGCCAGGATGACCGCCACACTGCTTCCCGACTCTTCGTCATAGACATATCCGTTCTTGATATATCCGTCCACACGCCATGTGTTGAGGTTGATGAGGTAAGGGTTAGCTATCGTGTCCGCCAATTGTCCGCCCCTACGACGATCATATAGTCCGCGAACGAAGGCCTGGAAAGTGTAGTTCCCGCGCTTATAGACCCAGCGGTTAGCCAGGTTCGCATTCTGCACTTTCGGCATATCGACGAACGAGTCATGGTTGCCGTCCATCGGCATATAACTACCGCCGTAATGAGCTAAGATACCTGTGTGGAGCGACTCGTGAATATCGTGATGACCGAAGATCTTCCATCCGCCCATGATGTTCGCCTCCGCCATCAGTTCGGAATTGAACATAAGGTTGATGGAAAGCGGATTCTGTAACTGCGGCTTGAGGAGTTCCACATTGATCTGTCCGGAGGTTGCCTCGTAGCCGTTGATGACGGAAGAGGTACCTTTGCTGACCTGAATAGACTGCATCCAGGGTCCGGGGATATACTCGAGGCCGAAGTTCTGCGCCAGACCTCGTACGGCCGGTGTGTTTTCTTGGATCAACTGCACATACGTGCCGCTTAGGCCCAAGAGACGAATCTGTTTGGCGCCGGTAGCGGCATCGGAATAGGCGACATCGACCGAGGCATTCGTTTCGAACGCCTCGGAGAGGTTACAACACGCGGCGCGGCAGAGTTCTTCGCCGTTGATACGCTCGGTGTCGAAAGCCTCCGTACGGCTCTTGACCTTGCCTTTCTTGCGTTGCACAACTGTGACCTCTTCAATCTGGAAATCACTGACCTCTTGCGCACACACACATGCGCACATCATTATAAATAAGGATATAAAACAATACCTTTGCATCGTCATTCTTTCAAATTCGGGTGCAAAGGTACTGCTTTTTATTCAATCATGCAATACCTAAAAATAGGTAATTTGCAATTTTTACTCTTCCTCGGTCTGCGAAGCGGCGTATGCAGCCAGCAGTTTCTCCTGTACATCAGCCGGAACAAGCTGGTAGCTGTTGAACGCCATCGTGAAGGTAGCACGACCACCGGTGAGGGACGAAAGCGTCGTCGAATACGAAGCCAGCTCTTTCAAAGGCACTTGTGCTTTGAGGCGGGTGAAGCTCTTTTCGGTCTCCATACCCATCACCATACCGCGACGGCCGTTGATATCGGACATGACATCACCCATGATCTCCGACGGAACAAAGACTTCGAGGTCATAAACCGGTTCGAGGACTTTCGGGTTCGCCTCCTTGAAGGCAGTAGCGAACGCATTACGTCCTGCGAGACGGAAGGAGATTTCGTTCGAGTCAACCGGGTGCATCTTACCATCATAGATGATCACGCGTACGTCACGCGCATACGAACCGGTCAACGGTCCTTGCTCCATACGGTCCATGATACCCTTGACGATAGCCGGGATGAAGCGTGCATCGATCGCACCGCCGACGATGGAGTTGATGATGATGAGTTTACCACCCCACTCGAGGTTGATCTCTTGTTGGTCCTTGACGGAGATCTTATACTCCTGGTTACCAAACTTATAGGTCTCCTTAACCGGTTGTCCTTCCTCGTACGGCTCAACGATGAGGTGTACCTCACCGAACTGACCGGCACCACCGGACTGTTTCTTATGACGATAGTCGGCACGAGCGGCCTTGGTGATCGTCTCACGATACGGGATCTTCGGTTCGAGGAACTCGATCGGCATTTTATCGTTGTTCTCCAGACGCCATTTGAGGGTACGGAGGTGGAACTCACCCTGACCGGAAACGATCATCTGCTTCAACTCTTTACTCTGCTCTACTATCCAAGTCGGGTCTTCTTCGTGCATACGCGTCAAGAGGGCTGCCAGTTTCTCTGCATCGCTCTCGGTGACAGGCTTGATAGCACGACGATAGCGCGGTTGCGGATATTGAATCGGCGCATATTGCAGGTCACAACCCTTTGCGTTGAGGGTGTTACCCGTACGGGTATCTTTCAGTTTTACGGTAGCACCGATATCGCCTGCAGCCAATTCGTCTACCGGCACGCGGATCGAACCGGCTACGCTGTAGAGCTGCGAGATACGCTCTTTCGAGCCGCGCTCCATATTCTCGAGGTCGTCGCCGTTATGAACCGTACCCTGCATTACGCGGAAGTAGTTTACCTCACCGATATGCGGTTCTACGGAAGTCTTGAAGACATAGAGGCTGGTCGGAGCCTTAGCGTCCGGGCTTACTTTCTTGCCGTCTACGGTCGGATAGCTGAACTGAGCAGGACTCGGAGCCATACCGTTGAGGAAGTCCATCAGACGACGAACACCCATATCTTTGAGACCCGAGCAGCAGAGCACCGGATACATCGAACCGTCTGCATACACACTCTTCAGACCCTGCATAATCTCTTCGTCCGTCAGACCTTCGCCCAAGAACTTATCCAAGAGGGTCTCGTCTGCCTCGGCAGCTGCCTCAGACAGTTGCGAACGCATCTCTTCTACGCGGTCTGCGTACTCAGCAGGGATGTCTTTCAATTCAGGAGCACCGCCTTCTGCTTTCCAAACGAGCATCTTACCCTTCAGCACGTCGATGACTGCATTGAAGCCGGCACCGGCATTAACAGGGAACTGAATAAGGGTACACTTATTACCAAAGTTCTCTTTGAGTTGGTTGAAGGTACGCTCGAAGTCCGCGTTCTCGTGGTCGCATTTGTTGATCACGAAGGCCAGCGGTTTGTGGGCTTTCTCTACGAGGCGGAAGTTATTCTGCGTACCTACCTCTACACCACCGTTAGCGCTGAGCACGATAAGTGCTGAACCGCACATCTGAAGAGCAGCTACTGTACCACCGCAGAAGTCATCAGAACCTGCGCAGTCGATGATATTGAGTTTTTTGTTCTCAAACTCGATGTTACATACCGTGCTGAACACCGAATAGCCATACTCTTTCTCAACCGGGAAATAGTCGCACACAGTCGATTGAGCCTCTATCGAACCGCGGCGTTTAATCACCCCGCACTCGAACAACATCGACTCCATCAGAGTCGTTTTACCTGAGCCAGAACCGCCCAACATGGCAACGTTCTTGATCTCATTTGCTTGATAAACTTTAGCCATAAATGTATTAGTATTTAATGTTATTTATTCTATTTGCAAACTCAATGTAGCAAAATCGGGGCAAAATTACAAAAAAAAAATGACATACACAAGTGTATACGTCATTTTTCTGCATTTTTTTGTAGTGCTACCCGGACTCGAACCGGGGTTTACGGCGTGAGAGGCCGTTGTCCTAGGCCACTAGACGATAGCACCGAGGAGCTTTGTTTTTCAAAAGCGGGTGCAAAAGTACTGCTTTTTTTTCATATACGCAAATAATTTTGCAAAAAAATGCAATTTAGGTGCGTTTTTTTTGAATTAGTCCTTCTTTGGGGCCTTTTCTTTGCGCACAACCGTACCTGTTTCGGCACATTCGATCAAGTTTTGGAGGATCTCCTCGAACCGCCACTCGATAGCATTCTGCCAGGTCTTGTCGGAGATAAAAGCCGAGAGCACTTTACCGAACGTGATCACAAACTCATAGTGGATCTTCGTCTGGGTGGGCGAGATAGGTTCCATACGCATAATGAAATCGCCTCCCTCGAGGATTGAGCCCGAATAGGTCGCCGTCATATGCGCCGTAAGGGGATAGTGTGCTTTGACGGGACGCGTAAGGACGTATTTGGAGCCCAGATGTTGATCTTTCCACCACCGTACGCCTAACACGTAGATATCCAGCGCCACATCGCCGGTCTTGAGTTGGCGGTCATAGACGCGGTCTTTGTACTTCAGCTGGATCGCATTGCGGCTCTCTTTGGTCTTTTTGACCTCTTTCTCTTCCCCATCGTCCATGCCCAAATAGGCCCATAGGAACAAGGAGTCCGGGCAAGCCTGGAACTGGTAGCAGAAACTGTCCGTAACTAATAACATCTGCTTGAGGGGGGCATTACAGATCGTATCCACAACGACCGCACGGCGCTGGGGGCGAGCTGCGAAAGCAGGCAGGGCAAGGATCAGTACCATTGCCGCCAAAAGAATTCGTCGTGTTCTCATGGGAGTGTGTATTAACATTCATAATCCAGACACGAACGCAGTTCGGTGTTCGGCCTTACCACCCCATTCGCAACCGCCAGATGGGCCGGATGCACAGCATATCCCTTCAGCGCCTCTTCCGACTCCAGCGTGCTATCCAGCATGATATCAACATTACTGCTCTCCAGACGGCCGTCTATCTGCACGTGGATATCCACCAGACCAGGCACTTGGCCTTTGAGTTCCTCCAAGCCTTGCTTGATGGCTTGTGCTTTCTCGCGTTTCTCAGCTGCGCTCAAGTCCGAGCGAAGCTTCCATAAGATGATGTGTTTGATCATTTGTTTGCTATATAAATAGTTGCTATTCCGAAGGTAAGGGGTATGAAATGCTCCTCTTTGAAGCCCGCGTCGTGCAGGTGTTGGGCAAAAGCCTCGCCCCAACAGAATGACTTGACGCTGTTGTTGAGATAGGTGTACGCCGTCTTGTCTTTGCTTACCACGCGCCCGATAAAAGGTAACACGCGCGAGAAATAAAAATCGTATAGCGCGCGTAGGTAGCGCCCTGTAGGATAAGAGAACTCCAAGATCGTCACTTGTCCGCCGGGCTTGAGCACGCGGTAGAACTCCTTGAGGCCGGCGTCGAGGTCGCTGAAGTTACGGCACCCGAAGGCGCAGGTCACGACATCGAACGACGCATCCTCAAACGGCATCTCTTGGGCATTCCCATAGAAAAAGTCCACCTTATCCGCCAAGCCCGCTTTCGTACATTTCTCCTTTCCTATGGCCATCATCTGCTCCGACAGATCGAGGCCTATTACCCGCTCTGCCTTACCGGCCCGTAACATCGCTATCGCCAGGTCTGCGGTGCCGATCGCTACGTCCAGCACATGCTGCGCCGAGGTCATCATTGCCACGGTCTTCTTTCGCCAAAGGCGGTCGATATTGAGCGACAGACCATGGTTAAGTCCGTCGTAGGTAGGCGCGATGCGGTCGAAAAGTTGACCGATATGTTGCTTCTCAGAATCCATATCGGGTGCAAAGGTACAAAAAATTATTCACATACGCAAAAAAAATTTGTGTATATGCATTTTTTTTTGTAATTTTGCAGCGCAAAATTGTTTTTAATGAAAATGGAAAGAAGAGTTAGAGTTCGTTTTGCGCCCTCTCCTACCGGCGCATTGCATATCGGCGGTGTACGTACTGCCTTGTATAACTACCTGTTTGCCCGTCAGCACGGCGGTGACATGTTGCTGCGTATCGAAGATACGGACAGTACCCGTTTCGTGCCCGGCGCAGAGGAATATATCCTGGAAGCCTTAGAGTGGCTCGGTATCGGTATTGACGAAGGTCTGCGCATGCACAACGGTCAGATTGAGGCTGTCGGAGAGCACGGTCCGTATCGTCAGTCGGAGCGCCGCGAGATCTACCATCAGTACGTGAAGCAACTGTTGGACAGCGGGCATGCCTATATCGCTTTTGATACGCCCGAAGAGTTAGAGGCTAAGCGCGCGGAGATTCCTAATTTCCAATACGATGCCCGTACGCGTATGCAGATGCGTAACTCCTTGACCATGCCGGCAGAGGAAGTACAGCGCCTCGTGGATGGCGGAGAGAAATATGTGGTACGCTTCAAAGTAGAGCCCGACGAGGACGTGCATGTGCACGATCTCATTCGCGGGGAGGTAGTGATTAACTCCAATATCCTTGACGATAAGGTGCTCTATAAGTCCGCAGACGATCTGCCTACCTATCACCTCGCCAATATTGTGGACGACCACTTGATGGAGATCTCGCATGTCATCCGTGGTGAGGAATGGTTGCCTTCTGCTCCGCTGCACGTGCTGCTCTACCGTGCGTTCGGCTGGGCTGATACGATGCCGCAATTTGCACACCTGCCCTTGTTGCTCAAGCCGGACGGAAACGGCAAACTCAGCAAACGCGACGGTGACCGTCTCGGTTTCCCTGTCTTCCCGCTTGAGTTCCATAATCAGAAAGACGGCACCGTATCCAGCGGATATCGCGAGAGCGGATACCTGCCGGAAGCAGTCATTAACTTCCTCGCCCTCTTAGGCTGGCACGGAAGCGGCGACCAAGAGCTGTACACGATGGATGAACTAATCAAGGATTTCAGCCTTGATCGTGTATCCAAGTCCGGCGCCAAGTTCGACTACGAGAAAGGCAAATGGTTCAATCACCAGTACCTGCAACTGCGTAGTAATGAGGAACTAGCTCAGATGTTCTGGCCCGTTCTTGAAGAACACCTTCGTGATTCCGGTATTCCGGTATCCCGGTATCCCGAAAAAGAAACCGTTGCCAAAGTCATTGGCTTGACCAAAGACCGTGTGAACTTCGTCCCGGAACTCTGGGAGCAGACGAACTTCTTCTTTGTGGCACCCACCGAGTATGACGAGAAATCGCTTAAGAAACGCTGGAAAGAGGACTCGCCGCGTCATATGACGGAGTTGTTGGCAATTCTGGAGGGTGTTCCGTCCTGGGACGCAGAGACTCTTGACGGTATCGTAATGGGTTGGATCGCCGACAAGGAGTACGGTGTCGGTATCGTTATGAACGCCTTCCGTATCTGTCTGGTCGGTGCAGCTCGCGGTCCGCATATCTGGGCCATCACCGATGTGCTCGGAAAGGAAGAAACGATCAAGCGTGTTCGCGAAGCTTTGAATAAACTAGGAGCCTAGGCCCCTAGTATCCTAGGATCTTAGTTATGACAGCTCGCGAAGCGCTACATAAATATTTCGGATACGATGATTTTCGGCCCTTGCAGTCGGAAATCATCGATTCTGTTTTAGCGGGTAAGGATACGCTCGCATTGATGCCTACGGGCGGCGGCAAGAGTATCTGTTTTCAGGTACCTACCCTCGTGCTCTCGCAGGACGATCTGAACAAGCGCCTCTGTCTAGTCATAACGCCGCTTATTGCGCTCATGCGGGATCAGGTAGCTAACCTCGAAGCACGCAATATCCACGCCGCGGCGGTATATACCGGTATGAGTTGGGACAAACAGCGTGTGGCGCTGGATAACTGCCTCTACGGGCCGTACCATTTCCTCTATTGCAGTCCCGAGCGCTTGGAGTCCGAGGAGTTCAGAAAACGTCTGGCGGACCTGCCGATCGGTTTGATAGCCGTCGATGAGGCGCATTGCATTAGTCAGTGGGGCTATGATTTTCGGCCGTCTTACCTTAACATAGCCGCCGTGCGTGAGCTGCTGCCCGACGTGCCGGTGCTGGCCCTCACGGCTACCGCCACCCCCGAGACGATCGACGACATACAGGACAAGTTAGGCTTCAAAGCGCACAATGTGCTGCGTAAGTCTTTCCATCGCGAGAACCTCTATTATGTTGTTCGTCGCACGCTGCGCAAAGAGGAACAGGTCGCGCATATCCTCACCAAAGTGCCCGGTTCGGCGATCGTCTATGTGCGTAACAGAAAGCGTGCGCAGGAGTTAGCGGAGTGGTTACGGGTTACGGTGGATGGGTTACAGGTTGACTATTATCACGCCGGACTGACGACAAAGGAACGCAACGAACGGCAGGAAGCATGGACGGAGGGCGGTCTTCGTGTGATGGTTGCCACTAATGCTTTCGGTATGGGCATAGACAAGCCCGACGTGCGGGTGGTGATCCATTATGACCTGCCGTCCCATCTCGAGTCGTACTATCAGGAAGCAGGACGCGCCGGCAGAGACGGTCAGACAGCCTATGCCGTGTTGCTCTTCAACTCCAACGAAGACCCGGCCAAAATAAAGAAACGGATCGTCGATACCTATCCGCCGAAGGAGTTTGTGAACTCCGTTTATCACAAGACGATGGACTTTCTGCAGATCGGTGCCGGTAGCGGTTTAGGGCATCGTTTCACACTGCATATCGACCAATTATGCCATGTCATGCATCTGCCCGTGCTGCAGACCTACTCTGCCCTGCATATCCTCACGCAGGCGGGGTATATTGATTTTGAAGAAGAACATGAGACCCAGCCGCGTGTACAGATCAAAGTGGAGCGCCGTCAATTGGGTGATTATAACCTCTCGCTCGAGCAGGCCGAACTGCTGGACAAACTGATGCGTTCCTATTCGGGCATCTACACCGAACTCCAATACGTCCGCGAGGCCGACCAAATCACAAATGACAAATCACAAATCACAAATCATGATATTCTCGTCTCATTGGCGCAACGCGGTATCATCACCTATATCCCCCGCACGATAGGTTGCAGCCTGACGATGACTATGGAGCGTCAGACGGAGATCTTCCTCTCGCCCGCTATCTTCGAGGAACGCCAGGCGCGCTTTGTGACGAAGATCAATGCCATGCTCGAGTACGCCGAGCAGACGCAGTTCTGCCGCGAGCAGGTGCTGCTCTCGTATTTTGGTGAAAAAAACGCAGCGCCTTGCGGGCACTGCGATGTATGTCGGGAATTGGAACACCGGATTATGGCGGAGTGATCAATCGTCTTCTTCTCTCAGGATCCGCTGGATCTCCTGCTTCTCCTCCTTACTGATCTTATCTTTCATACTGCGCGTCGCACTCATGCGGCCGAAGGTCTCTTTGACGAGCGACTTGATGACGATCTTGCTCAGCGAGAACGATTTCTTGTTGGCGTCTCCCTTCACGGGCGCATTGATGATCACGCGTTTGTTGGAGTCTTCAAGCCGGCGGAAGGTCGAGCGAACCGGGATATTCCGGTAGGGCGCCTTGGTCAGTTTCTCTCGTTGACCGATCTCTGTGTTGTCAATGACGATCTTGGTGTTACCGGTCAGTTGGCCGCGGACGAACTCCATATGGCTGTCTAAGTGCAACATACCCGACTCGATCGGATAGCCGGTGTAGTTACGGCAAGCGGCATCGAAATCCTTGAGGTTGACGTTCGTCAGGGTGAGGTTGAAGCGCGTATCATGTTTCTTGACGTTCAGACTGCCCACAAAATCCATCTTCAGTTTGGCGTTGTTGGTCATTGTCGCGTTGATCTTGAGCAGGTTACGTCCGTTGCTGGACACATTATGTCCTTCGGCCCTGAGGGTCTTGATGGCATAACTCCAGTTGCGCTTCATCGAGTAGTCGTAGTAGGTCAGATCATGCGCATTGAGTACGGCCTCTTTGGCTAACCATACCAGCTGCTTGCCATTGGACGTGTTCTTCGGCTTCGACTTGCCTTTTTTCTTCTTGGCTTTGGTGTCATTGCCGTAGCCTTTGATGAGTTTGGAGATCGTGTTCCAGTTCTTATGCACCTCGTAGGTGCCGGTTACGCCGTCCATGATCAGGCTATCCAGGATGAAGGTATTGGTGCTCAGATTCCAGCGGTTGAGGATCACATGCATCTCTTCCATCGCGGCGATCTCGTTCTTAGCCATGTCTTTGACATGGAGGTGCTCCAGATGCAACCTACCCTTCACGTCGATATTCTGGATATTGTCCATGCTGGCGTGCGCGCGCAGGTTACCGTTCATGGTTGCCCCTAAGGTCGAGACGTTGACATAGTCCTGGATGAGCGGTAAGAGGGCGTCGGTGTTGACATCGTCCAGTTGGAGGTTGACCGTCACACTGTTCGTCGGCGCGGCGTACTTGGCCTCTACTGCCACCTTACCGCCGGCAGGGATAGCGAAGTCCAGACCGGCGTGCTTATCCGTGCGGTCAAAAGCCAGACCGGGCATCGAGAAGTTGATATTCTCTATCTTCCACTGTTTGTCATGCAGCACGTCGCGGTACCGTACAGAGCTGTTAATCAGTTGGATATCCTTTAAGATAAAAGTCCACTCACTCGGCATCGTGTCCGCAGGATTCGCATCCTGCTCAAAGCGTTTGATGATATCGGAGAAGTTCCATCGGCTACCGCTCTGCATCACTTGGCCATTGAAGCCTTCCAGGCGTATCTTCTTCAGTTTGAGGGTCTTACCTATGAGGCGCGGGTACGCCACACGGACATACAGGCGCTCGAAAGAGACGAAGTCTGTCTCGCCGTTCGGTTCCTTGCAGTGGAAATCCTTGATGGTGACTCCGCCGGTGTAGAGGTTGACGCGGACGCTCTGAGCATACAGGTCGCGTCCGATCAACTCCTTCACCTGCGTATGGAGGATATGCTTGGCTATCGGCGACGCAATCATTGCGGCCAATGCAAAAAGGAGCGCTATTCCAAGCGCTCCCCACAAACATATCTTCCCAGCTTTTTCCATGAGTAATGTTGTTTACTCTGCCGCCAATGTGATGCGGCGGAAATCAAGGATTGTTACGCCTTTCGCTTTCAGTACATCCTTCACGAGCTCTTTGCTCTCGCTCATGATGTAAGCCTGCTCTACTAAGGTGTTCTCTTTCAAGAACTTACCAAGACGACCTTGTGCGATCATCTCGATCTTCTTAGCCTGATTAGCGAGGTTAGCCTCTGCCTCTGCAGGAACTTTCGCGCGGATGTCGCGAGCTACCTGAGCCTGCTCCTCGGTCAACCAACCTTTCGCGGTGTTGGAAGCGATATGGTCATCGCTGTCGCAGTGAGCGGGGTTCAGACCGGCCTTACGCAGTGCGTTCTCAACAGCTTTGTTGATCTCGTCCTGTTTGGTCTTGTCGATAGCAACCTCGAGCTCGTGCTTCTTCACATCTTCCGCTACGTGGTCAGCGTCGAGAGCGATCGGCGACATAGCAGCTACCTGCATGGAGATACCGTGAACGGTCTCCTGCTCGCTACCTGCCTCTGCAGCAACGAGCGAGCTCAGTTTGTTACCCAGGTGGTTGTAAGCATCCACTACCGGTGCCTCGAGGCATGCGTAGTCAGCCAACTCCATCTTCTCGCCGGTAACACCCGAACGCTCGGTGATGATCTCTGCTACGGTAAAGTTACCGATCTTGAGGTTAGCCAACTCCTCGCGTGTACGTACTTTGTTATCCAGCGCAGCGTCCAGGATCAGCTTCACCATGCCAACGAAGTCCTCGTTCTTAGCTACGAAGTCGGTCTCGCACTTCACGCCAACGATAGCGCCGAAGTTGCCTTTTACTTTAGCCAGAACGCAACCTTCCGAAGCTTCGCGATCGCTACGTTTTGCTGCGATGGCCTGTCCGCGCTTGCGGAGCAAGTCCTTCGCAACCTCGAAATCGCCGTTTGCCTCTTCGAGGGCCTTCTTGACGTCCATCATACCTGCGCCTGTGATATCGCGCAGTTTTTTGATATCAGCTAATGTTACTGCCATGATTATGCCTCCTCTTCGTTTTTAACCTCAGCTACTTTCTCAGCCTCTGCTTTGGGAGCAGCTTTGCGGATACGTTGACGACGCTCTTTCGGTGCCGGAGCCTCTGTAGCAGCCTGTGCTTCAGCAGCTTCCTCGTCGGCTTTCTCTACCTTACGCTCTTCGAGACCCTCTTTGATAGCGTCGCAAACAGCGGTGAGGATGACGTCGATAGCCTTCGTTGCATCATCGTTTGCCGGGATGACGAAGTCGATGTTGTTCGGGTTCGAGTTGGTATCAACGATACCGAATACAGGGATACCCAGGCGGTTAGCCTCAGCCACAGCAATCTTCTCTTTGATCACGTCTACAACGAACACAGCGCTCGGCAGACGAGTCATGTCGGCGATAGAACCAAGATTCTTCTCCAGTTTCTCACGCTGACGGGTTACCTGCAGTTTCTCACGCTTCGAAACGTTATCCAGCGTACCATCGGTCATCATCTTATCGATCTGGCTCATTTTCTTCACAGCCTTACGGATCGTCGGGAAGTTGGTCAACATACCACCTGCCCAGCGCTCGGTGATGTACGGCATGCCTACTTCTTGTGCGTGAGCGGCGATAACCTCTTGAGCCTGTTTCTTTGTACCTACGAACAGCACCTTGCGGCCACTGCGAGCCAGGTTCTTCAGAGCCTCTGCAGCCTCTTCTACCTTAACGACGGTCTTGTTCAGGTCGATGATGTGAATACCGTTGCGCTCCATGAAGATGTACGGAGCCATAGCCGGGTTCCATTTGCGTTTGAGGTGGCCAAAGTGTGCACCAGCCTCGAGCAATTGATCAAAATTTGTTCTCATTCGCGTTCGGCAATCGGATTGCAAAGGTTTATACCGCTCCGCTAAATAAACGGGCAACCGATGCCTCCGCTCTCCCCACCGGGTGCACTACGTTAGCGCCCGTCGGGGACCCTCTAAGCCGACCAAGAGGGGAAAAATAATGAATAATTAATTTATTTAAAAGCTCCTTGTATTTTGGAATTCCCGTTCACGCGTATAATACATTATTAAATACACGCGCACGCATATGCGTTTGAGACTCCAAAACAATCGTGTGGTAATCCCGAAGGAGTCCACACGATTTGGAGTATTCTTCCGATTAACGCTTACTGAACTGGAAGTG
>Ga0247611_10000450_pt1 | contig 83488 bp, 69 predicted proteins | sample 177DNAGHGhighgp2_FD_192422 | JGI IMG/M metagenome (GOLD analysis project Ga0247611, IMG submission 192422) | Sheep rumen microbial communities from Palmerston North, Manawatu-Wanganui, New Zealand - 1770 DNA GHGhigh gp2 | ecosystem: Host-associated > Mammals > Digestive system > Stomach > Rumen... | reverse complement strand
CATATAATTTGTTAAAATAAAAGAGCGAGGTGAAGTTTTTATGAAATATAGTGGAACTATATCTAGAGGAGTTAGAACTCCAATTATTAAAAAAGGTGATGACTTAGCATCAATCGTTGTTGATTCTGTATGTAAGGCTGTTGAAGAAGCTAAAATTGAAATCAATGATAAGGATGTTGTAGCTATTACAGAAGCAGTTGTTGGTATTTCTCAAGGAAACTATGCTACAGCTGATCAAATTGCTAAAGATGTTAAAAATAAATTTGGTGATGCAACAGTTGGTTTAATTTTCCCAATTATGAGTAGAAATAGATTTTCTATGTTACTAAAAGGTATTAGTAGAGGAGTTAAAAAATTAATCGTTATGTTATCTTACCCAGGTGATGAAGTTGGTAATAAATTAATTAGCCCAGATGCATTACTTGATACAGATATCAATCCATATAAGGATGTATTTACTGAGGCAGAATTCAGAAAATATTTCCCTAATACAGTTCATGAATTTACAGGTGTAGATTATATTAAATATTATAAAGAAGCTTGTGAATGTGAATGTGAAATCATTTTAGCAAATGATCCTAGAGCAATCTTAAAATATACTGATAATGTAATTATCGCATCAATCCATGAAAGAAAGAGAAACAAGAGAATCTTAGAAAAAGCAGGAGTTAAGAAATGCTACTGTCTAGATGAACTATTAACTAGTAGTGTAGATGGTTCAGGATTCAATGAAAAATATGGTTTACTAGGTTCTAACTTAGCAACTGATAATTCAGTTAAATTATTCCCTAGAAACTGTCAAGCATTAGTAGAAGATGTACAAGCTAGACTAAAGAAAATATTTAATAAAAATGTTGAAGTTATGGTTTATGGGGACGGCGCATTCAAAGATCCTCAAGGTGGAATTTGGGAACTTGCAGACCCAGTAGTATCTCCAGGATACACTAAAGGTTTAATTGGTACACCTAATGAATTAAAGCTTAAGTATTTATCAGATAATGAATTTAAAGGTTTAACTGGTGAAGAATTAAAACAAGCTATGATTAAGAGAATCAAAGAAAAAGATTCTAACTTAGTTGGTAGAATGGAAACACAAGGTACTACACCTAGACAATTAACTGATTTACTAGGTAGTTTATCAGATTTAACAAGTGGTTCAGGTGATAAAGGTACTCCAGTAATCTTAATTCAAAATTACTTCTCAAATTATTCAAATCAATAATAAAATTTGAAAGGCTAGAAATTGCTTATTCTAGCCTTTTTTAACTAGTTATTGAGGAATGAAATAGGTTGTTGACAATTAAATTATTTATTTGGTATAATAAAAGTACAACAAAGGAGTATTCTTTTATTGGCTGGCAAAAGCCTTTGCCCACCAACGGCGAGAGTTAGTCCCGCTTTTCTTTTTTTGAAAGGATTGATTAGATGAAAAAAATATTATTATTTATATTAATGTTTGCGACTATATTTACTTTAGGAGCATGTAAGAAAAAAGAAGCGACACCGAGAACTATGGATAATTTCTTAACTGATTTTACTTTATCGCAAAAAGAATTTGAAGATTATGAAAGAATTATAAAAAACGAAAAGGGTCCTAATAAATTTTCCTATTTAAACAAATTTATGGCACTTCCTTTCTTGCGTCCTAAAAATAAAACGATAATTAATTCAATAAGTATTACAGTATATAATCATTCAGAAAGTGATTATTCATTTTATATATATGATCCAAATGATGTTATTTTTACAGAATCAGATGGTGTATATTATATGGGTGGATTCAATTATGATAATAAAATGGAATTAAAAAGTGGCGAAGAACGTGAGTTAACTTTTAATGTTAATCTTAAAGTTAAAGCATCTAGTAAAACATTAATTATTCTATCAAATTTAGTATGCCCTAGAGAAGGAGAAGTGTTTCATGAGGATGCAGAAAAAATAAAAGAAAATGGTGGAATGTATAATTTTAAAGTAGATTATAGTGTATACTTATAGAAAAAGCGGCTATAAAGCCGTTTTTTATTATAGTATTGCGGTAATTAATTAAGAGAGTTATAATTATTATAGGGAGGTGTGATATGAAAAAGATAACTTTATTTAGAACCATAGCTTTATTAATTGTATTATTTAATGTATTAAATTATTTCTTTATGGATGCCTCATACACTGGATTTAATGTTAAAGAAAGTGCAACTTTATTTGATTATACTTTTATTAATTTTGAAAACATTGAGGGAAGATGGCATGTTATAGGAGCCGCTAGCGATAATGCTTTTTTACCAATGATTGTGTTATTAATAACTGATTTATATTTATTATTTGTTTTATTATTTAATACATATAAATATGGTGATTATATGCAAATGCCATATAAAAGAATATTTATCACAAGTGGAATCGGTATTTTCTTACATGTATTTTTATTAATTTTTAGTGTTCCATCATCATCACATGATGAAGCCTATATCTCAATGATTTGGAAGGGAATGCTCCTAAATAGTTTTTGGACTATAGGATATATTGTAATAATCGTTTTATTTTTCAAAATTAGAAAACATAAATTTACTGTGAATGATTCATATGAAACTAAATTAAATTTAACAGATGTAATAGTTATAGGTTTCTTAGTTGAATTAGTATTAGCATTTTTCTATTGTTCATTAGTTAATAGATTAGTAATAAGTGGTGTAAGTAGCCGTACAGGATTAAAATATAAAAGGATATATGGCAAATTATTCTTCTCACAATTTATGATGATGTTTAAACAAGATAATTATTATAATTTAAGTGGAAATATTGAAAGTTATCCTTATATGTTTATACCTTTATTAGCGTTAATAGCTCAAATAGTACTTGTTATATTTAAACCTAAGGGAAAAAAAATAATGTTTAGCATTATATCTTTAATAAGCATTATAGTTATGACTATTGGTTTAGCTGATATGTGTAATTCATTCTATGCAAAATATATTAACGTTAATAGTAGAAATTTCTTTAGTCTAGTTGGTCCAGGATATTATTTTATTATTCTATTAAATATAAGTATGGTAAGTATTTATTTTATTCCAAGAAGAGAAGAGAAAATAATTGTTGCGGCTCATGAGATGGAAGAAATTGTTAAATATGTAGCTGAAAAGAATGAAGAAAATAAAGAAGATGAAGAAACAAATTTAGAAAGTAATGATGAACAATTAGCATATGCAATAGTTTAATTAGAAAAAGAATCAGATTAATTTCTGATTTTTTTTATTTTTGTCAGTAAAATTCATTTTTCAAACGTATATATAGGGTAGAGGTGAAAAAAATGAAAAAGACAAAAATAAATATTAATAATAAAGAAATGGATATCTATGTAGATTATGAAGGGAATAATATTTGGTTAAGTAAAAAAGAAATAGCACTTTTATTTGATGTAAATGACTCAACAATCAGAAGACTTTTTTCATCGAAAAACAGTCTACTCCGTGCAAATTTGCACGCACCTGGAACAAAAATGCACACAACTGGAAAGGATGGTAAAACATATAAAGTAGATCACTTTAATCAAGATGTAATATATGAAATAGGAAACAATATTAGCCCTAGTATCGTTAAAGAATTAAAGGATGTATTAGATGAATTATTTAATAACAACACTGAACAAATAATAATCAATAATTCGCTCCCTTTAGCCAATTCTTACGAGTTAGTAAGATATGAAAATGGAGAAATTTTATTAGATGTCAATGTTAGTCCAAGCGAAGATACTGTATGGTTAAATCAAAATGAAATCGCAAAATTATTTGATTCTACTAAGCAAGCTATAAGCTATCATATCAATAATATTTTTGAGTCAAACGAGCTTACTTTAAATCGAGTTGTCAAAGATTTTTTGACAACTGCCAATGATGGAAAAAAATATAATGTTTCATATTATAATTTGGATATGATTATATCTATTGGTTATAGAGTAAATACAAAGCGTGGTATAGATTTTAGAAGATGGGCAACAACCGTGTTAAAGAAATATTTATTAAATGGCTATTCTATAAACGAAAAAAGATGTTTAGAGTGTAGTGATAATATAATTTCTTTGAGTAATAAGGTTGAATCTTTAATAGAAAAGAATAAAGCTTATGAGAATAGACTTGTAAATTTAGAAAAGCCTGAAAATATTTTTAATGATAAATTATTTTATGAAAATGAAATATATGATGCTTATTCATTTATAAAAGAATTATTCTTAAAAGCTAAAGAAAAAATAATCATAATAGATGGTTATATAGATATTACAGTTTTAGATATGCTTAAAAGTGTAAAAGTAAGTATTACTATTTATACTTTTTCAAGTGCACCAATAACTAAACAAGATATTAGTAAATTTATGCAAAATCATAATTTAATAGTTAATAGAACAAAAATAATACATGATAGATTTATAATAATAGATGATGAAATATATTCATGTGGCTCATCAATTAAAGATGCTGGTAAAAAGAGATTTGTAATGTGTAAAATAACATCATTTAAAGAATTAGAATTATTAAAAGACTTGTAATAAATGGGCTATAAGCCCTTTTTTATTGAATATATTAGTTATTTATTGTAAAATAAATAGAGGAGGTGATTTTTGTGAAGCTACTAGGAATTAAAGTAAAACAAGAAATTACTGAAGCACTAACTAATAGTATACATAGTCAAACAAATGTCTCACAAGAATATTTAATACCTCCAGTTATAGGTAGAGTAAAAAATGCTCCTCAAAGCGCAACTTTTATTAATAATAAGCTTAATTTAATGAATATTAAAGAAGAGAGAATTATCATAAATTATAATGGTGAAATTATAAAAGTTGCGAAAGATGAACCAGCTAGATTTATTGATGAACAGCGTATTGAAGTTCAAAAAGGAATTTATAAAGATATAAGAACTGTTGTTTATTTTGAACTAGCTTATGAAGAAGAAAAACAAGAAGTAACTCCTTCAGATATAGTAGAAGAAAAGCCTAAAACTATATATGATGTAAGAGTAGAAATGTATGATGAAGGAAGGTATTCTGAGTGTAGAGATATCACTAAAAGAGTACTTGATATGGCTATAGCAGATAGAAACTATAAAGATGCTATAGACTTCCGTTTAGATCTTCTAGAACTTAATACTAGAGTAGGTGAAGAATACTTAAATAGGAGTGTTTTAAAAGATCTTTTAAAAGACTTAGATAACGAAGATGTAAGTATTAATGACAAGTTAGAGTTATATAGAACAATAGGTAAAAATTATATGAATTTATATGATTATGAAATGGCTGAAAAGTGCTTAAGAAAGGCATTATCAATCACTGATAGGGAAGATAAAATAAAAGCTATTTTAAAAGAAATTTATATGATTAGTTTAAGAAGGATGTATGATACAGAGTCATTCTTATTAAGCTATACTATGAAGAAAAAAGATAAGCTTGAAGAACTTGAAAAAGATATAGTTTTACCAATTGATTATATTGCTCATGATCCTATAGAAAATACTCGTGAATTTCAAGAAGTAATAGGAGAAGCTATTAAAAAGGTTGATTCAATTTTAAAGAATAGTAAGGATAGACCTGACTATTATCAAATGTATTATAGAAAGCTTACTGAAATACTTAAAGAAGAATATAACATTGATTGGAAGAGTCCTGATAAGCTTAGTTTAAAAAAGCTATTTTAATTAAAAATTATATTTTTAAAGGAAATAACGTTTTCATTTTCGTTATTCCTTTTTTTTATATTCTAATAGTGTATAATAAAATTAATGAGATACCTTAAGGAGGAAATACTATGTCTTTATTATTAGGAAAAAAAGTTAAATTATTTAGTCTTAGCTCAAATAGAAAGTTAGCTGAAGAAATATCTGAAGCTCTTGGAGTACCACTAGCTGATTGTGTTGTTAAAAGATTTGCTGATGGAGAAGTAAACATCAACATTAATGAAACAGTTAGAGGACACCATGTATTTGTTGTACAACCTACAAATAATCCAGTAAATGAAAATTTAATGGAATTACTTGTTATGATTGATGCACTAAAAAGAGCAAGTGCACAAACAATTAATGTAATTGTTCCATACTATGGATATTCTAGACAAGATAGAAAGGCAGCACCTAGACAAGCAATAAGTGCTAAATTAGTTGCAAACCTAATCCAAGTTGCAGGAGCAAGTAGAATTTTAATTATGGATTTACATGCTGCTCAAATTCAAGGATTCTTTGATATTCCAGTAGATCATTTTGAAGCTCTACCAATATTTGCTGATTACTTCCAAAAGAAGGAATTAGATGATGTTGTAGTAGTTTCACCAGACCATGGTGGAGTTACTCGTGCTAGAAACTTAGCTAGAGCACTTGATAATAAGCCAATTGCTATTATTGATAAACGTAGACCAGAACCTAACAAGGCTGAAGTTATGAATATCATTGGTGATATTGAAGGTAAAACTTGTATTATGATTGATGATATGATTGATACTGCAGGTTCAATTTGCGCAGGTGCACAAGCATTAATTGATGCTGGTGCTAAAGAAGTATATGCTTGCGCTACACACCCAATTTTCTCTGGTCCAGCTATTGAAAGATTAACTAATTCTCCTATTAAAGAAGTTGTAGTTACAAATACAATTGCACTTGCACCTGAAAAGATGGCACCAAAAATTAAACAACTTTCAGTTGGTCAATTATTTGGTGAAGGTATAATGCGTATTATTGACGATAGAACATTATCTGAATTATTTAGAAAGTAATGAAATTAATTGTAGGTCTTGGTAATCCAGGAAAAGAATACGATAAGACTAGACATAATACCGGTTTTATGGCACTTGATTACTTTGCTTTAAAAAATAATGCTATCTTTAAATTAGACACAAAACTTGAAGGCTTTATATCTACTATTAATATAAATGGAAATAAAGTAATCTTACTTAAACCAACAACTTATATGAATTTAAGTGGTAACTCTATTAGTAAAGTTTTAAACTATTACAAAGTAGAAGTTAAAGATATGTTAGTAATTCATGATGACTTAGATTTAGATGTTGGTGTAATTAGATTTAGAAACCATGGTTCAGCTGGTGGACACAATGGTTTAAAAAGCATTATTGAACATATTGGAAGTAATTTTAATAGATGTAAAATAGGTATTAGTAAGTCAAATGATACTATAGCCCATGTTCTTGGGAAGTTTAGTAAAGATGAAGAAATACTTATAGATAATGCTATTGTTAAAGTAAATGATGCCATTAATGATTTTATTAATGATAAATCATTTGATGAATTAATGAATAAATATAACTAATTGAAGCTTGTATAAGCTTCTTTTTGGCTTTTAAAAAAAGAGGTGTTTTTATGATTTTGAATGTGGAAAACTTAACTAAAGTGTATAAAAAAGATGATTTTAGATTAACTAATATGACATTTAACGCATCTATTTTTCATATTGCCTCTGAATTTCAATCAACAAATAAAACAATATTTGTAGTACTAGATACTTTATATGAAGCACAAAAATATTATGATAAATTAATTAATATGTTAGATTTAGATAGTGTATTATTTTATCCATCTGATGAACTTATAACAAGTGAATTATTAGTATCATCCATTGAATTTAAATTAGAAAGAAATTTAACTATTAAAAATATGTTAGATGGTAAAAAACATATAGTTATAACTAATCTAAGTGGTGTAATTAGAAAACAAATGCCTAAAGATAGATGGTTAAAATCTAGCTTAAAATTTAATATTAATGACGAAATTAATATAAAAGAATTAGAAAGCTATTTAATTAATTCTGGATATAAGAAGGAATATCTAGTAAGCAAAGTAGGAGAGTTTTCAATTCGTGGTAGTATTATTGATATTTTCCCTTTAAATAGAGAAAATCCTATTAGACTTGATTTGTTTGATACGGTTATAGAAAATATAAAAGAATTTGATATTAATAGTCAAAAATCTATAAATAAAATAGAAAAAATCGAAATTATTCCACTTGATGAAATGTTTTTTACAGAAAGTGATGAAGCTATTATTAGAGATTTTATTACTAGTAGTAATCCTTCTAGTGATAAAGAAAAAGAAATACTAACTAGCGATTTAGAAAACTTAGATAATAAAACTAATATAAGCTTACTTAGAAAATATATTGGTTTAATTAGTAATGAAAATATACTTGATTTTATAGATAATAAAAAAATATATTTTATAGATGAATTTAAGCTTAACCAAGCATATATAAAAATGGAAGATGATATATATGAATATAATAGTAATATAGATGGTGTTGTATTTAAAAATCTTAACTATTATTATGATTATAATGAAATCTTAAATAAATATAAAATCAATTTTATTGATACATTTAATAATAAAAATGGTATAGATGTTAAAGTAAGAGATCCTGAACGTTTCTTTGGAAATATGGATGCGTTTATTTCATATTTAAAGGCGAGCTCTAAAAGGATAATTATAGCTTTTAGAAGTATGGAAAGATTAAACTTATTAAAAGAGAGTTTACTAGAGAATTCTATAAACTATGAAATGTGGAGAAATCAGGATTATAAAGGCATTTTCTTGGCTTTAGATGAATGCGCAATTGGTGTAGATTTTTATAATGATGATTTATTAATTTTTAGTGAAGAAGAAATATATAAGAGAGTAGAAAATAAGGTTAGATATAAGTCTGTTTTTGGTGAGACTAAGCGTATTAAAAGTGTTGATGAAATAAATGTAGGAGACTATGTAGTTCATTATGATTATGGTATTTGTAGATATTTAGGAATAGAATCTAAAACATTGTCAAATATAACTAGAGATTACGCAAAATTATTATTCTCTAATAATGAATATTTATTTGTTCCACTAGATAAAATAGATTTAATTATGCATTATTCAGGTACTGAACATCCTAAATTAAATAATCTATATGGTACATCTTGGGCAAAGACTAAAGAGCGTGTTAGAAATAAAGTTAAAGACATATCTGATAAGCTTATTAATTTATATAGCAAAAGAAATGAGGCAGCTGGTTTTTCTTTTAGTAAGGAAACAGATATGCATAAAGAATTTAGTGATGAATTTATTTATGAAGAAACTCTTGATCAAGAAAAAGCAATTAATGATGTAATAACTGATATGGAAAAAAATAGGCCAATGGATAGATTAGTATGTGGAGATGTTGGTTATGGTAAAACAGAAGTTGCGATGCGTGGTGCTTTTAAGGCAGTATATGATCATAAGCAAGTAGCTTATCTTGCCCCAACTACTGTACTTGTAGGACAACACTACAATACATTTACTGAAAGATTTAATAAATTTGGTGTAATTATTAAAAAGATAAGTAGATTAACTACTACTAAAGAACAAAATGAAATAATAGAAGAACTTAAAGAAGGTAAAATAGATATTATTATTGGTACTCATAGATTACTTTCTAAAGATATAGAATTTAAAGATTTAGGATTACTTATAATAGATGAGGAACAACGTTTTGGTGTAGAACATAAAGAGCGTATTAAAGAAATGAAGGTAAATGTTGATACTATTAGCTTAAGTGCAACCCCAATACCTAGAACACTTCAAATGTCTATGATAGGAATTAAAGATTTATCAGTAATAGAGACTCCACCTAAAAACAGATATCCTATTCAAACTTATGTCTTAAATTATAACAAGGCAGTAGTAAAAGAAGTAATAGAACGTGAATTATCGCGTGGTGGTCAAGTTTTCTATTTACATAATAGAGTTAGTGATATAGAAGATGTCGCAAGAAAAATACAATATTTAATTCCATATTCTAGAGTAAGCTTCGCGCATGGAAAAATGGATAAGAACACTCTAGAAAATAGAATAGAGGATTTTATAGATAGAAAAAGTAATGTCTTAATATGCACTACTATTATAGAAACAGGTATAGATATTCCTAATGCGAATACTTTAATTGTAGATGATGCGACAAGACTAGGACTATCTCAGTTATATCAGCTTAGAGGACGTGTTGGTAGAAGTGATAGAATTGCTTATGCTTATTTATTCTATGATGAAAATAAGAAATTAAGTGAAGGCGCTGTAGAGCGACTAGCTGCAATTAGAGATTTTACGGAACTAGGTAGTGGCTTTAAAATAGCTAAACGAGATTTAGCTATTAGAGGATCTGGTGATATTTTAGGTGCTGAACAATCAGGATTTATTGATTCAGTAGGTTATGATATGTATATGCGTATATTAAAAGAATCTATAGATGAAAAAAATGGTGTTGTTAAAAAAGAAGATATCATTAGAGAAGCTTATACTAATAGACACATTCCAAAAGAATATATTAATGATGATGGTGTAAGAATTGATATTCATAAAAGAATTGATAGTATTACATCAATGAAAGATTTAGTAATTCTAGAAGAAGAATTAAAAGATAGATTTGGTAATGTTAGTGATGATATAAAAACATTTATGTATGAAAGATTAATGAATTATTATTTAGATAAATTAGATTCATCTATAACTGAACATACAAAAGATTATGTAAAAATTACTTTTAGTGAAAATATAAATGGAACAAATCTATTTAAAGCTAGTATGAAATATACAACTGAAGTAAAGATAAGTTATACTAAAGGAAAAATAAATATGTTATTTTATATTTTTAAACTTAAGGATAACTGGATTATAGAAGTTGCGAAATTCTTAGAAAAATTAGACAGTATGGAAGGGACAAATTAATGTCCCTTTTTCTATTTTTATATATTGAAAACATTTTCATATAAATAATTATATTATTTAATATTCTATATGAAAAAATAATATGTTAAAATTATGCTGTCTTATTTTATTTAAAAAGGGGTTTTAATATGAAAATTATTGCAAAAAGAAGCGAAAACAAAAAATTATCAAGTAACATTTTAACAATAGCTGCTGAAGCTAGAGAAGCAAAGAAAATTAATCCTAGCGTTATCGACGGTACGATTGGAACCCTTTATGGTGAAGATGGAAAGATGTTAGAATTTCCATCAATCAAAAAAATAATCGACAGCCTTTCTTATGCAGAAAAATTTGGTTATGCCTCAACTGCAGGTACAGCTAAATTCAAAGAAGGAATTGCTAGATGGGCTTTAATGCAAACATATGATGATGTAACTAAAGACTTTTACTATGGCGTAATTCCTACACCTGGTGGATCAGGAGCTATAGGAAATACTATAGATAACTATGCAAATGAAGGAGATTCAATTTTAGTTCCTAACATTTGCTGGGGACCTTATAATGCAATGGCAAATGAAAGAGGTTGCTCTGTAAAGAATTATGAATTATTTAAAGACGGAAAGTTCAATACAGAAGATTTCAAGAAAGATGCTTTAGAACTTGCTGAAAAGCAAGGTAGAGTACTTGCAATTATAAATGATCCTTGTCAAAATCCTACAGGCTATGCACTAGAGGATAAAGACTGGGATGAAATAATAGATTGTATAAATGAAATATCAAAAGATAAAACATTTGTTCTTTTATATGATATGGCATATATTGACTATTCACATAAAGGATTATATGAATCTAGAGAAATATTTAAAAAGTTTAAACAATTCAATGAAAATGTTATGGTTGTCTTAGCATTTAGTGGTTCAAAGACATTTAGCTTATATGGTTTAAGAATAGGAGCTCAAATGGCTTTAACAAAGGATAAAGAAGAAATTGAATTATTTAATAATGCAAATGAATTCTCTGCAAGAGCAACATGGAGTAATGCAGCAAAGATGGGTGTTAGCTTAGTTGAAAAGCTAATGTTTAATGATGCAATAAAAAATGAGTTTATGAAAGAATTAGAAGGTGCTTCTAATTTACTACTTGATAGATCAAAGTTATTCTTAAAAGAAGCTAAGGAATGTAACTTAGATTGTTACACATATAAGAGCGGATTTTTCATAACAATTCCTTGTAATGGCGAAAAAGTATTTGATAGATTAAAAGAAAAAGGAATCTTCGTGGTTCCACTTAAGCAAGGCATTCGTATAAGTTTATCTGCATTAAGTAAAAAAGAGATTACAAATCTTGCATCCAAGATAAAAGAAGTTTTATAAAAGTGTTTTCATAAAATAGAAATGATTTATATTATATGATATAATATAAAATAGGGATGGTGATTTGTATGAGATTTAAAATTAATATAAAAGTACATACAAAAAATGGCACCCTTTTAAGTATGGAAAAAATTAAAGAACATTAGCTTAACGGTTAATGTTCTTTTCAATTTTATAAATAGAAAAGTAGAAAAGTGGAGGAAAAAGAAAAATGTATAAGAGTGATTTACAAATCGCACAAGAATGTCAAATGGAAAAAATTACAGAAGTAGCAAAAAAATTAGGACTAGGAGAAGATGATATTGAATTATATGGTAAGTATAAAGCAAAAATCAATCCATCTGCTCAAAGACCTATGAATGCTAAGATTATCTTAGTTACTGCTATTAACCCAACACCAGCAGGTGAAGGAAAATCAACTACAACAGTTGGTCTAGCTGATGCACTTAGTTTAATCGGTAAGAAGACAGTTGTAGCTTTAAGAGAACCAAGCTTTGGACCAGTTTTAGGTATTAAAGGTGGAGCTGCAGGTGGAGGATATGCACAAGCAGTACCAATGGAAGATTTAAACTTACACTTTACAGGTGATATGCATGCAATTACAACAGCTAATAACACAATTAGTGCTATGATAGATAACCATATTCATCAAGGAAATGAACTTAACATTGATCCTACTCGTATTGTTTGGAAGAGATGCTTAGATATGAATGATAGAGCACTTAGACAAGTAGTAGTAGGTTTAGGTGGACATGCTAATGGAAAACCTAGAGAAGATGGTTTTGATATAACTGTTGCTAGTGAAGTAATGGCTATGTTTACACTAGCTACAGATATGAATGATTTAAAGAAGAGATTAGATAGAACAGTTATTGCTTATACAAATGATAATAAGCCAGTAACTTTAAAGGATTTAGGAGCTACAGGCGCTTGTGCTTTAATATTAAGTGAAGCATTAAAGCCAAATTTAATTCAAACACTTGAACATACACCAGTTATCGTTCATGGTGGACCATTTGCTAATATCGCTCATGGATGTAACTCAATTATTGCTACAAATATGGCTAGAGGCTTAGGTGATTATGTAGTTACTGAGGCTGGTTTCGGTGCTGATTTAGGTGCTGAAAAGTTCTTAGACATTAAGGCAAGAGTTGCAGGCTTTAAGCCAAATGCAGTAGTTATTGTTGCTACAATTAGAGCTTTAAAGATGCATGGTGGTGTAGCTAAAGCTGACTTAAAGAATGAAAATGTAGACGCTTTACTAAAGGGTGTTGAAAACTTAGAAAAGCATATTGAAAATATCAAAAAATACAACTTACCTTATGTTGTAGCTATTAATAAGTTTGTAACTGATACAGATAATGAAGTTAAGGCTTTAATGGATTGGTGTTCTAAGAATAATCATGAAATGAGTTTAAGTGAAGTTTGGGAATTTGGTGGAAAAGGTGCTATTGATTTAGCTAATAAGGTTGTAAAAGTAATTGATGAAAATCCAAATCCTGATTTCAAATTCATTTATGATTTAAATGAACCAATCGAAACTAAGATTGAAAAGATTTGTAAAGAAATTTATGGTGCTGATGGAGTTGATTTCTCAAGCGCTGCTAAAGCAAAGATTAAAACATTTAATGAAAATGGTTGGGATAAACTTCCAATTTGTATGGCTAAAACACAATATTCATTAAGTGATGATCAAAATAAGAAAGGTAGACCAAGAAACTTCAGAATTACTGTTAGAGATATGAAACCATCAATTGGTGCAGGATTCTTAGTATGTTTAACAGGAGATATTATGACTATGCCAGGCTTACCTAAGCACCCTGCAGCTCTTGATATGGATGTTTTAGAAGATGGTAAAGCAGTTGGCTTATTCTAGGAGGATATATGAAAGTAGTTATTTTAATGGGGTCAAAAAGCGATTTAGAAATCATGAAAAAGGCTAGCGCTATTTTAGATGAATTTAGCGTTCCTTATGAAATGAAAGTAATAAGCGCTCATAGAACACCAGATTTAATGTTTGAATTTGCAAAAGGCGCTAAAAATAATGGTGTAGATGTAATTATTGCAGGAGCAGGGGGAGCAGCCCATGTTCCTGGTATGATTGCCGCAATTACACCAGTTCCAGTAATTGGCGTACCTATTTGGAGCAAAGATTTTAATGGAACTGATGCTCTTTTATCAATAGTACAAATGCCATCAGGTATTCCTGTAGCAACAGTTGGTATTGATAGAGCAGCTAATGCAGCACTTCTAGCAATTAGAATGCTTGCTATGAATAATAATGATTTATATCAAAAATTACTTGATTATCAAGAAAAGATGAAGGAAAAGGTAATTAACACAACATTATAGGAGGTATATTATGAACGCTAGAATATTTGTTGAGAAAAAAGAAGGCTATCAAACAGAAGCATTAAGCTTACTTGATAACTTTAAAACAAATTTAAAAGCAGATATCACTTCTTTAAGATTAATAAACGTTTATGATGTATTTAATATAAAAGAAGAAGTATTAGAAAAAGCAAAGTATTCAATCTTTGGTGAAATAGTAACTGATAATGTATTTATGGATATTGATTTATCTGGCAAAAAGTATTTTGCCGTTGAATACTTACCAGGACAATTCGATCAAAGAGCAGATAGTGCTATGCAATGTATTAGATTATTAAATCCAGCAAGTAGTGCTATTGTTAAAAGTGCTAGACTTATCATTTTAGAAGGAAATATTAAAGATTTAACTCCACTTAAAAAATATTATATAAATGAAGTAGAATCTCGTGAAAAAGATATGTCTAAGCTTGAACTTCCTATTTTGCTACATAATGAAGAAAAATATGAAGTAGAAGGATTTAATGATTACTCAATTGATGAATTACAAAAATATTTAAATAAATTAGGACTTGCTATGTCTATTAAGGATTTAGCATTTGTTCAAGATTATTTTAAAAATACTGAAAAGAGAAATCCAACTATTACAGAAATAAGGATGCTTGATACTTATTGGTCAGATCACTGTAGACATACTACATTTGAAACTGAATTAAAGAGTGTTAAAGCAAATGATGATTTTATTAATCTTGCTTATGAAGCTTACTTAGATATGAGAAAATATTTAGGTAGAGAGTCTAAACCTATTACTTTAATGGATATGGCTACAGTTAATGCTAGATATGAATCTAAGCGTGGTAACTTAGAAGATCAAGAAAAATCAGAAGAAAATAACGCTTGTAGCGTTTATGTAGATGTTTTAGTTGATGGCAAAAAAGAAAAATGGTTAATGATGTTTAAAAATGAAACTCATAACCATCCTACAGAAATTGAACCATTTGGTGGAGCATCTACTTGTATAGGTGGAGCAATTCGTGACCCACTAAGTGGTAGAAGTTATGTATATCAAGCTATGCGTGTAACAGGTGCTGGTGATATCACACGCCCAATTGAAGAAACACTAGCTAATAAACTTCCACAAAAAAATATCAGTAAAACTGCAGCCGCAGGATATTCTTCATATGGTAATCAAATAGGACTAGCTACAACTCATGTTAGAGAAATTTATCATGAAGGTTATGTTGCTAAACGTTTAGAGGTTGGTGCTGTAGTAGGTGCTATTAAAGCTGATATGATTAGACGTGAAAGCCCTAAGGCTGGAGATATCATCATTATGTTTGGTGGTAGAACTGGTCGTGATGGTATAGGTGGAGCTACTGGTTCATCAAAAGAACATACAGAAAAATCTCTTGAACTTTGTTCATCAGAAGTTCAAAAAGGTAATGCACCTGAAGAACGTAAAATCCAAAGATTATTTAGAAATCCTGAAGTAGTTAAAATGATTAAAAAATCAAATGACTTTGGTGCTGGTGGTGTATCAGTTGCTATTGGTGAACTTGCTGATGGACTTGTAATTGATTTAGACAAAGTAAAAGTTAAATATGAAGGTCTAAATGCCACAGAACTTGCAATCTCTGAATCACAAGAGAGAATGAGTGTAGTAGTAGAACCTAAAGATGTAGATAAATTTATTGAATGTGCTAAAAAAGAAAACATTGAATGCACAATAATTGCTAAAGTAACTGATAATAATAGATTAGTTATGAAGTATAAAGGCCAAGATGTAGTAAACATCAGTAGAGATTTTATTAATACTAATGGTGTTAGACAAGAATCTAATGCAGTTGTTGAAAAAATAGATTTTAGTAAAAATCCATTTGAAAGAAAAGTTAAAGATTTTAAAGAAAACTTAAAAGATTTAAATGTAACAATGCAAAAAGGTTTAATTGAAATGTTTGATGCAACAATTGGTGCAACAACAGTATTAATGCCTTTTGGTGGAAAATATCAATTAACTGAAACTCAAGTTTCAGCTCAAAAGTTCCCTGTTTTAGAAGGAGAAACAACTACAACTAGTGTTATGGCCTTTGGTTATAACCCATATATTATGAGTTGGTCTCCATATCATGGTGCAAATTATAGCGTAGTTGAAGCATTAACTAAACTTACTTGTGCATCAATTGATTATAAGAATGTTAGATTTAGTTTCCAAGAATATTTTGAAAAATTAGGAACTAATCCTAATAAATGGGGTAAAGTAACAAGTGCTATGCTTGGTTCAATTGATATTTTAAAGAAATTTGAATTAGCTTCAATTGGTGGAAAGGATTCAATGAGTGGAACATTTAAGAATTTAAATGTACCACCAACATTAATTGCTTTTGGTATTGCAACAACTGATAGTTCTAATATCATTTCACCAGAATTTAAGAATGCTGGTAATAAATTATATTTAATTAAACATAATCCAATGTCTAATTATCTACCAAACACAGAAGAACTTAAGAAAAACTTTGATTATGTAAGAAATAACATCTTAAATAAAACAATCGTTTCAGCTTGGTCTATATCAAATGGTGGTTTAGCTGAAGGCTTAGCTAAATGTAGTTTTGGTAATAAACTAGGATGTAATGTTAATACAAACTTAGATATTTATGCTTATGATTATGGTTCAATTTTAGTTGAGTCAACTAAAGAACTAGATGGTATTTATTTAGGAGAAGTAACAAATGATTCTAATATTACAATTAATGGTAAGTCATATTCTATTGATGAATGTATTAAGGCTAACCTAGAAACATTTGAACCAATCTATCCAACAAAATCTCTTGACACAAATTATGATTTATCTATTTGTAAGGAAACTGTTGGTAGTTATGCAAAATTAGATAAAAAATATGATGATGTAAAAGTTATTATTCCTGCTTTCCCAGGAACTAACTGTGATTATGATACATATAGAGCATTTAAGAAGGCTGGAGGAAATCCAGAAATATTCGTATTTAGAAATACAACAGAAACTGATGTATTAGATTCAATTAATGAATTAGCTGAAAAAATAAAGAATTCACAAATTCTTGTAATCAGTGGTGGATTTAGTGCAGGTGATGAACCAGATGGATCTGGTAAGTTTATAAGTAATGTTTTATGTAACGAAACAATTAAAGCTGAAGTTAAAGCTTTACTAGCTAGAAAAGGCTTAGTTTTAGGTATTTGTAATGGATTCCAAGCTTTAATTAAATCAGGTATATTCTTTAATTATGAACTAGATTCTAATAGTCCAACATTATTTAGAAATGATATAAATAGACATATATCTCACATTGCTCATACAAAAGTAATGACTAATAAATCTCCTTGGCTTTCAAGCTTTAAGGTAGGAGATGTATATGAAGTAGCAATGTCTCATGGTGAAGGTAAGTTTGTAGTAAGCAAGGAACTTGCTAAAGAATTCTATGATAAAGGAATGGTCGCATTCTGTTATGTAGATGAAGAAGGTAGGCCAACAAATGATACAAACTATAATGTAAATGGAAGTAATTATTCTATTGAAGGTATTATTTCAAATGATGGCTTAGTTTTAGGTAAGATGGGTCATAGTGAAAGAAAAGGTATAGATGTATTTAAGAATATTTATGGAAATAAAGATGAAGATATATTCAAGAATGCAATAAATTATTTTAAAGGAAAGTAGGAATTAAAAATGAGTGAATCTTATTCAAAGTCTGGAGTTAATCTAGAAGCAGGTTATGAAGTAGTTAGAAGAATTAAAAAGCATATTTCTACTACTAATAGATTAGGAACTATGGGAAATATTGGTTCATTTGGTGGTATGTTTGATTTATCATTATTAAACTATAAAGAACCAGTATTAGTAAGTGGAACTGATGGTGTAGGTACAAAATTAGTAATAGCTCAAACACTTGATAAGCATGATACAATTGGTCAAGATGTTGTTGCTATGTGTGTTAATGACTGCTTAGCACAAGGTGCTGAACCATTATTCTTCTTAGATTATGTTGCTGTTGGTAAAAACCATCCAGCACAAATCGAACAAATTGTTAAAGGCGTTGCTGATGGATGCATTCTTGCTGGTTGTGCCCTAATCGGCGGTGAGACAGCTGAAATGCCTGGTATGTATGCTGAAGATGAATATGATATCGCAGGTTTCTCTGTAGGTGTTGTTGAAAAGTCAAAATTAATTGATGGATCTAAAGTAGAAGTAGGTGATACTATTGTAGGTATCGCTTCAAGTGGCGTACACTCTAATGGTTTTTCTTTAGTTAGAAGAATCATTAATGAAAGTATGGATACATACGATACACCATTTGAAGGTTCAACTGTTGGTGAAACATTACTTACTCCAACTAAAATTTATATTAAACCAGTTCTAGAAGTAATTAAAAATGTTGATGTTCATGCTATTTGTCATATAACTGGCGGTGGATTCGATGAAAACATTCCACGTGTAGTTCATGATGATCAAGGTATTTTAATTAATGAAGGTACTTGGCCAATTCTACCAATATTTAAATATTTAGAGAAAACAGGAAATATTCCTCATAGAGAAATGTTTAATGTATTCAATATGGGTATTGGTATGATGATTATCGTTAAGCCAGAGGATAGCGATAAAGTTATTAGTATTCTAGAATCTAAGGGTGAAAAAGCTTATAAGATTGGATCTATTACTAATCAAAAGGGAGTAGTTATTAAATAATGAAAAGAATAGCTATTTTCGCTAGTGGATCAGGTACTAATTTTGAAGCATTAGTAAATGAAACTTATAAAAATGGAAAAATTGTTTTACTTGTATGTGATAAGCCTGAAGCTTATGTAATAGAACGTGCCAAGAATCATAATATTCCATATTTTGTAGTTGAACTAAAAAAATGTGAAAATAAGGTGGCTTATGAACAAAAAATAGTTGATAAGCTAAATGAAGAAAAAATAGATTTAGTTTTACTTGCTGGATATATGAAGATAGTAGATAAAACTCTACTAGATGCATATGAAGGAAAAATCATTAATATACATCCAGCCTTACTTCCATCTTTTAAAGGTGCGCATGGTATAGCTGATGCATATAATTATGGTGTCAAAATAATGGGTGTAACAATCCATTATGTAAATAAAGAAGTTGATGGAGGTAAGATTATTGCTCAAGATTGTTTCCACTTAAATGGTGAAACACTTGATGAAGCCGAAAGTAAGATTCATGCTATTGAGCATAAATTATTCCCTGAAACACTAAAAAAATTATTGGAGGAAAAAGAATAAATGAAAAGAGCGTTAATTAGTGTTAGTAACAAAACTGGCGTAGTTGATTTCGCAAAAGAATTAGTAAATCTTGGTTATGAAATCATCTCAACTGGTGGAACTAGAAAAGCATTAGAAGCTGCTGGATTAAAACCAATGGATATTTCTGATGTAACTGGATTCCCTGAAATCTTAGATGGTAGAGTAAAAACTCTTCATCCAAATGTACATGGAGCATTACTTGCTATTAGAGACAATGAAAAGCATGTACAAACAGTAAAAGAACACAATATCGAATACATCGATATCGTTTGTGTTAATCTTTATCCATTTAAAGAAACAATTGCTAGAGGTGCTGAATTCGCCGAATGTGTTGAAAATATAGATATCGGTGGACCAAGTATGTTAAGAAGTGCATCTAAAAACCATAAGTTCGTAACAGTAGTTTGTGATAATGAAGATTATGCACAAATCATTGAAGAAATTAAGGCTAATGGAGATACTACTTATGAAACAAGATTAAAGCTTGCTGCTAAAGCATTCAGCCACACAGCTTGCTATGATGCATTAATTTCTAAATATATGAATGAAAAAGCAGGAATCAAAACTCCAAAAGAATTTGCTATGGGCTTTAACTTAAAGCAAGAATTAAGATATGGAGAAAACCCACATCAAACTGCAACATTCTATGCTGGAGAAAAATGCGATTACTCACTAGCTTATGCTAATCAATTACATGGTAAAGAATTATCTTATAACAATATTCAAGATGCTAATGCAACACTAGATATTTTAAGAGAATTCGATGAACCAGCTGTTATTGCTTGTAAGCATATGAATCCATGTGGAGTTGGTATTGGTGAAAATATTAATGAAGCTTGGGATAAAGCTTATGCTGCTGATGATAAATCAATCTTTGGTGGAATTATCGCAACTAACCAAAGGGTTAATAAATATGTTGCTGAAAAGATGAGCCAAATCTTCTTAGAGTTAGTTATTGCACCAGCATTTGATGATGATGCATTTGAAATTTTAGCTGCTAAGAAAAATATTAGGCTTATGACTTGCGAAATGAATACAATTCCTACAGGAAAGAAATTCGTTAGCGTTAATGGTGGTATCTTAATCCAAGATGCTGATAATGAATTATATGCTGATTTACAATGTGTAACTGAAAAGAAGCCAACAGATGCTGAATTAAATGATTTAATCTTCGGATATAAAGTTGTTAAGCACGTTAAATCTAACGCTATCGTTTTAGTAAAAGACGGTATGACTGTTGGTGTAGGTGCTGGACAAATGAATAGAAGTGGTGCTGCTGAAATCGCTATGAAGTGGGCTAAATCTAATGGTAGAGCAGAAGGATCAGTTCTTGCATCTGATGCTTTCTTCCCATTCGCTGATACAGTAGAACTTGCTCATGAATATGGCATTACTGCTATTATTCAACCTGGTGGATCAATTAAAGACCAAGATTCAATTGATGCTTGCAACAAGTATGGTATTTCAATGATCTTCACAGGAATGAGACATTTTAAACATTAATTTAATTTGAAAGGAGTATAAACACATGGGATTTTTCCCCATGTGTTTAAACATAGACTATGAAAATACTAGTAATCGGTAGTGGTGGTAGAGAACATGCCATCGTACATCAATTATCTTTAAGCAAACATAAACCTGAGATTTTTGCTGCTCCAGGTAATGCTGGAATGGAAGCTACTTGCGTAAATATAAAAGTAACTGATAAAGAAAATCTTTTAAGGTTCGCAAAAGAAAATAATATAGATTTAACTATTGTTGGTCCTGAAGCTAGCTTAGCTACAGGTATAGTTGATTTATTTATAGAAAATAATTTAAAAATATTTGGTCCAAAAAAGAATGCCGCAATTATTGAAGGTAGTAAGGAATTTGCTAAAGATTTAATGAAAAAATACAATATTCCTACAGCCGATTACGCTACATTCACTGACTTTGAAGAAGCTAAAGCATACGTTTTACAAAAAGGCGCTCCTATAGTTATCAAGTATGATGGTCTTGCTGCTGGTAAGGGTGTTGTAGTTGCTAAAACATTAGAAGAAGCTATTGAAGCACTAGAAAATATGCTATTAGATAAGACATTTGGTGATGCAAGTGTTGTTATTGAAGAATATCTTGAAGGCCCTGAATTCTCATTAATGGCTTTCGTTAATGGATGTAAAGTATTTCCAATGGTTATCGCTCAAGATCATAAAAGAGTATTCGATAATGATTTAGGTCCTAATACTGGTGGTATGGGTGCATATTCACCCGTACCTATTATTAGTGATTCTGAAGTTAGATATGCTATTAAAGAAATTATGGAAAAAACTGCTAATGCAATGGTTAAGGAAAATAGAAGTTTCCAAGGCGTTTTATATGGCGGTTTAATGAAAACTAAAGATGGCATTAAAGTAATTGAATTTAATGCTAGATTTGGAGATCCTGAAACTGAAGTTGTTTTACCTAGATTAAATAGTGATTTTGTTGATGTAATCATGGATTTAATTGATGGTAAAGATTTAAACTTAGAGTGGGATAAAAATCCAAGACTTGGTGTTGTTATGGCATCAAATGGATATCCAGCAAGTTATGAAAAAGGCTTTGAAATTAAAGGCTTAGAAAATACTGATTTAGTATTCCATATGGGAACTAAAAAAGAAAATGAGAAGTATTATACTGATGGTGGTAGAGTACTTTTAGTTGTTGGAAGTGGAAAAACTTTAAAAGAAGCACAAGCTAATGCTTATCTTAATGTAAGAAAAATTGAATGTAAAAATTTATTCTATAGACATGATATAGGATATCAAGTATGTAATATCGCAAATATTATATCAGGTACTGAATTATCAAAAGAATTAAGATTAAAGATGAAAGAAAAAGTCTTAGAATATAAAAATAAAGGCTTAAGAATCCCACATTTAGTAGTAATACTAGTAGGAAATAATCCAGCAAGTAAATCATATGTTGCTGGAAAAGAAAAGGCATGTAATGAAATAGGTATTAATTCAACAATTATTAGACTTGATGAAAATATAACAGAAGCTGAATTACTTAAGAAAATAGATGAAATAAATAAAGATGAATCAATTGATGGTCTTTTAGTTCAATTACCTCTACCTAAACATATAGATGAAACTAAGGTAATTAACGCTATATCTATTACAAAAGATGTTGATGGGTTCCATCCACTTAATGTTGCTAAACTTCATTTAGGTGAAAAATGTATTTTACCTTGTACACCTAAAGGAATCATTACAATGCTTAAAGAGGCAAATGTAGAAATAGCTGGTAAAAAAGCTGTAGTTGTAGGTAGAAGTAATATTGTTGGTAAACCAATTGCCCAATTACTTTTAGATAATAATGCAACTGTTACTATTTGTCATTCTAAAACAAAAGATTTAAAGAAAGAATTACTTGAAGCCGATATAGTTATTGCTGCTATAGGACGTCCTAAATTTATTACTGCAGATATGATTAAAGAAGGTGCTGTTGTAATTGATGTAGGAGTTAATAGACTAGATAGTGGAAAACTATGTGGTGATACTGATTATGACAACATTTTAAAGAAGGCAAGTGTTATTACACCAGTTCCAGGTGGAGTTGGCCCTATGACTATTACTAGTCTAATGGAAAACACACTTGAAATCTTTGAATCAAAAATATATAATAAAAACTAATATATATAAAATAAGGAGGTTATGTTATGAAAGAGTTTAAAGAAGGCTTAACATACGATGATGTACTATTAGTACCACAAGCAAGTGATGTTTTGCCAGCAGATATTAATTTAAAAACTAAATTAACACCAACTATTGAAATGAATATTCCAATTGTTTCAGCCGCAATGGATACAGTTACTGAAAGTAAAATGGCTATTGCTTTAGCTAGACAAGGTGGAATTGGTTTTATTCATAAAAATATGTCTATTGAAGATCAAGCTACAGAAGTTGATATTGTTAAACGTAGTGAATCAGGTATGATTTATAGACCAGTTATACTAAATGTTAATTCAACTTTAAGACAAGTAGAAGAAATACTTGCTAAATATAAAGTAAGTGGACTACCTGTAGTAGATGATAATGGAAAATTACTTGGTATTATCACTAATAGAGATTTAAAATATTTAGAATTAGATGATACTATGGTTAGTGAAGTAATGACTAAAGAAAATTTAGTAACTGCTAAAGAAGGAACATCTCTAGATGATGCTAAAAAAATACTACAAAAGCATAAAATTGAAAAATTACCTATCGTTGATGATGATTTTAAACTAAAAGGATTAATCACAAGTAAGGATATTGATAATGTAGGTAGATATCCACAAGCTTGTAAAGATGAAAAAGGTAGACTACGTGTAGGTGCTGCTGTAGGTGTTTCTGCTGATATGATGAAGCGTGTTGATGCTTTAGTTGAAGCAGGTGTAGATGTAATCACACTTGATTCAGCTCATGGACATTCTAGAGGTATCATTCAAGCAGTTAGAGACATTAGAGCAAAATATCCTAACTTACCAATAGTTGCAGGTAATATTGTAACTAAAGAAGCTGCAGCTGCATTAATTGATGCTGGTGCTAATACTGTTAAAGTAGGTATTGGACCTGGTTCAATTTGTACAACAAGAGTTGTTGCAGGTGTAGGTGTACCACAATTAACTGCCGTTATGGAAGTTGCTGAATATTGTAAAACTAGAGGCGCTTGCTGTATAGCTGATGGTGGTATCAAATATAGTGGAGATATCGCTAAAGCTTTAGCTGCTGGTGCTGACTCAGTAATGCTTGGATCAATCTTCGCTGGATGTGCAGAATCTCCAGGTGAAGAAATAGTATATCAAGGTAGAAGATTTAAAACATATGTTGGTATGGGAAGTTTAGCAGCTATGAAGAGAGGTTCAGCTGATAGATACTTCCAAGGCGGCTTAAAGGGAGGCCCTGCTAAGAAGTTAGTTCCAGAAGGAATTGAAGCAAGAGTTCCATTTAAGGGTGAAGTTGCTGATACAATTTATCAATTATGTGGTGGTGTTAGAAGCGGTATGGGTTACTGTGGCGCTAAAGATATTCCAACACTACAAGAAAGAGCTCAATTTGTAAGAATTACAAATGCTGGTTTAAGAGAATCTCATCCACATGATGTAGATATAACTGTAGAAGCTCCAAACTATACAAAGTAGAGGTATAAGTATGTTTGATGAAATATTAGTTTTAGACTTTGGAAGTCAATATAACCAATTAATCGCTCGTCGTATTAGAGAAATGGGCGTTTATTCTGAGCTTGTTCCAAATGAAATTACAGCTGAGGATATTAAGAAAAAACCATATAATATTAAAGGTATAATATTTAGTGGTGGACCTAACTCTGTATATGATAAAGATGCTTTTAAATGTGATAAAGAAATTTATAATTTAGGATTACCTATTTTTGGTATTTGCTATGGCTTACAATTAATTTGCCAAGATTTAGGTGGAAAAATCCAAGGTAGTGAAAAAAGAGAATATGGTGGACAAACTATTGAAATAGATACTAACTCTAAATTATTTAGTGGCTTATCAAATAAAGAAGATGTATGGATGAGCCATGGAGATAAGGTAGTTGAAATTCCAGAAGGATTTAAAGTAATAGGTAAAACTAAAACTTGTCCTTATGGTGCTGTAGAAAATTTAGAGAAGAATATTTATGGTGTACAGTTCCATCCAGAAGTTAGAAACTCTATTCATGGTAATGATATGATTAGAAATTTTGTTTTCAATGTTTGTGGATGTGAAGCTAACTGGAAAATGGAAGACTATATCGAAGAACAAGTTAAAAAGATTAGAGAAACAGTTGGTAATAAGCGCGTACTTTGCGGATTATCAGGTGGTGTAGACTCATCTGTTACAGCTGTATTAATCCATAAAGCAATCGGTAATCAATTAACTTGTATGTTTGTTGACAATGGTCTACTTCGTAAAAACGAAGGAGATGAAGTAATGGATGTTTTCACTAAAACATTCCATATGGATATTAGAAGAATTAATGCTGGAGATAGATTCTTAGAAAAGCTTAAAGGTGTATCAGAACCAGAAAAGAAACGTAAAATCATTGGTTCAGAATTCATCTATGTATTTGATGATGAATCAAAGAAACTTGGAGAATTTGATTTCCTAGCTCAAGGAACTTTATATACAGATGTTATTGAATCAGGAACAAAAACAGCTCAAACAATAAAATCACATCATAACGTTGGTGGACTTCCTAAAGATATGAAGTTTAAATTAATTGAACCACTTAATAGATTATTCAAAGATGAAGCTAGAGCTTTAGGTGAAGCGCTAGGTATTCCACATGACCTTGTATGGCGTCAACCATTCCCAGGTCCAGGACTAGGTATTAGAGTATTAGGTGAAATCACAGAAGAAAAACTAGAAATAGTTAGAGAAAGTGACGCTATCTTAAGAGAAGAAATTAAAAATGCAGGTCTACAAGAAAAGATTTGGCAATACTTCACTATTCTACCTAATATGAAGAGCGTTGGTGTAATGGGAGATCAAAGAACTTATTCATACTGTGTAATCGTTAGAGGTGTAACATCTATTGATGGTATGACAGGAGACTGGGCAAAGATTCCTTATGAAGTATTAGATAAAATAAGTAGAAGAATAGTTAATGAGGTTAAAGGTGTAAATAGAGTAGCTTACGATATTACATCTAAACCACCAGCAACTATTGAATGGGAATAAAAGAAAAGAGCCTTATATGGCTCTTTTTTATGCTATACAATAAAATAATTATTCAATCTACCTTTGTAGATATTTTTTTGATAAAATAGATAATAGGAAGAAGTGATTTTATGAATGGATGTAAGGCAATAGTAGCTACATTAATTATTCCTTTTCTATTTGGATGCTCTAAAAAAAGCAATAAAGTATATGAAAGAAATGGAAATATAATAAAGTTTGGATATTATCCAAGCTCAATTGTAAGTGATTCAACTATTATAAATAATCTAAATAGTAAAATAGGTGATTTACCAAATGAAGATAATAATAATTCATGGATAAGTTATAATTATTATATTTTAGATGAAGTAAGTAATTATATGTGGTATATAGATATTGATTTAGATAATGATAATATATTTGATTTTAGAGGAGTATATTTCACAAAATATAGACCATATAATACAAACTTAGATAGTACAGAAAATAATACTTGTCAGTTTTACTGTGGCTTTGAAAAGAATCATTTATATTGGTTTAAATATGAAAAAATAGAGTGGACTATTATAAAAGAAGAAAAGAATAAAGCAACAATTATTACAAAAGAAGCTATAGATAGTCAAGAATATTATCCTTCTATAAAAAGAGGAGAAATAGACCATGATGGCATTATGGCTTATGCAAATAATTATGAATTATCATATATAAGAAAATGGCTTAATGAGAGCTTTTTAAACACAGCATTTAATGAAAAAGAAGCAAGTATAATTAATGTGACACATGTTGATAATAGTTATGGTGCTGATAATGGTGATACATATGAAGCAAAAGATACACTTGATAAAGTATATCTATTATCAAGAGATGAAGCACTTAAATATTTTGATTCTTTAGAAAAAAGGCAAATATCTTCAACAACTTATGCTAGGTGTATGGGTTTAAATAGTCCAGTTGATGATTGTGCACCATGGTTACTACGTTCACCATATGTTTCAATTAGTAATTATGTATTATATGCGACTTATGATGGAAATTTTACTCATGCAGAAACTAATTCAACATATATAGGTATTAGACCTGTAATAGAAATAAAACTATAAAGACTATCTATTTGGATAGTTTTTTAATGGAGGTGAAATAATGAAAAAGAAAACAAGAATAATTTTATGTATAGTATTACCTATTACTTTAATACTTTTCTTTTTTGTTATTCCGCTTGTCGTATCAGCAATAATTAATAACATATTATTTAAAAAGCGTTCAGAAATTAATACTGATATGTTATTAAAAACAACAGATTTTCCTAATTTATTATGTGAAGATGTAACTTTTAATTCAAATAATAGCGATGAATTACATGGCTATTTATATTCAAGTGATACCTTAACACCTAAAGGAGTAGTAGTATATGCCCATGGTTATAATGCTGGTGGAAGTAATTCTACGATGATGTTTGCCAATTATTTTGTAAATAATAACTACTATTATTTTACATATGACATTACCGCAAACGGCTTATCAGAAGGAAGTAATCAGCGTGGTCTTGTTCAAGGTGTAAAAGACCTAGATAAAGCCATTTCTTGCGTTAAAAAAATGGATAAAACTAAAGATTATCCTATAATGTTATTAGGACATTCTTGGGGTGGATATAGTGTATCTTCAGTACTTAAAATACATCCTGATATTAAGGCAGTATGTAGTCTATCAGGCTTTAATAGTGCTATAGATTTAATGGCTTCAACTTCTAGAAAAAAAGTAGGTTCATTTTTAACTAATGCAAGCTTACCTTATTTAAAATTATATGAAAGATGGGTATTTGGTAAAGATTATAAACTAAATGCAATAGATGGATTTAATAGTAGTAAGTGTAATGTATTAATTATTCATAGTAGTGATGATAATGTAATAGATATGGACTATGGATATAATAAATACTATGAATTATATAAAGATAATCCTAGATTTAAGTTTATTAAATATGAAAATAAAGGTCACGGCTTTATGTTTTTAAATGATAGCGCAAGAATAATGGTAGAAAAATATTATGAAGAAAAAGGATTGTTTGATAAAGAACTTTATATAAACGGATTAGATATTGATATGTTTAATCAAATACTAGAATTATTTAATAATTCTTTATAAATTACTAAAATATGATATAATTGTATTGTTAGTGAAGGTGATTAAAATGATTAATGAAAAAATGGTAAAACTTGGAACTAAACGTTCTATAATTAGAGAAATATTTGAATATGGAAAGAAAAGAAAAGCTGAAATAGGAGAGGAAAATGTATTTGATTTTACACTTGGTAATCCATCTATTCCTGCCCCTAAAGAAATAAATGAGGCAATCATTAAAAATTTAAATAGAAAAGATGCACATGGTTATACTTCAGCTGTAGGTGATAATACTTTAAGAGAAAATATAGCTAATGATTTAAACAAAAGATTTAATACAAATTTTAAATTTAGTAATTTATTTATTACTTATGGTGCCGCAAGTGCATTATGTTCTACTTTAAGAGCATTATTAAATAAAGGTGAAGAAGTAATTACATTTGCTCCTTTCTTCACTGAATACACTGTATTTACTGAAGCACAAGGAGGAAAACTAGTAGTTGTTCCTGCTGATATGAAATCTTTCCAAATCAATTTCAATAAATTTTTAAAGAAAATTAATAAGAAAACAAAAGCTGTAATTATTAATTCTCCAAACAACCCATCAGGAGTTGTTTATAGTGAAGAAACAATAATTAAATTAACTGATATATTAAAAGAAAAAGAAAAAGAATTTGGTCATGAAATATATTTAATTTCTGATGAACCATATAGAGAAATAGCTTATGGAGTAACTGTTCCTTTTGTAACTAAGTATTATAAGAATGCTATTGTATGTTATTCATATAGTAAGAGCTTAAGCTTACCAGGAGAAAGAATTGGTTATGTATTAGTTCCAGATGAAGTAAGTGATTCTAAAAATGTATATGCTGCTGTAGCTGGAGCTGCTAGAGCACTAGGTCATGTTTGTGCACCAAGCTTATTACAATTTTCAATAGCTGAATGTGCAAATCTAACAAGTAACTTAAAAGCATATGAAGAAAATAGAAACTTAATCTATAAAGGTTTAAAGAAGTTAGGATATAAATGTGTTAAACCAGATGGAGCATTTTATCTATTTGTTAAGGCATTAGAACCTGATGCTTACGAATTCTACAAAAAGGCTTTAAAATACGATATTTTAGTTGTTCCAAGTGATGATTTCGGAGTTAAAGGTTATGTTAGAATAGCTTATTGTGTAAGCAAAGAAACTATCATTAATTCTCTTCCTAAGTTTAAAGAATTAATGGATGAATATAAAAAATAATTATTGTATTATATAAATATAAAATGTTATAATAGTAATAACAAAGGTTGACACTATTGTAGAAAGAAGGTATATTATGGCTACTAATTTCGCAAAGCTTATGAAAGAAATAAGAAAACCAGAAGGTGAATCTTTAAGAACAATGGCAAAACGTCTAGAAATTTCTGCAGCATTCCTATCTGCACTAGAAGTTGGAAAGAAAACTATTCCAACTGATTATGCAGAAAAAATATGCAAGGAATATAATTTAGATGATAATATGCTTAATAGATTAAAAGACGCTATATCTGAATCTAATAACATGATTAAATTAGGTCTAGAAGACTTAAATGACGATCAAAAAAATGTATCATTATTATTTGCTAGAAAAATTGTTAATGCTGATCCTGATTTAATAAAGAAATTAAAGGAAGCACTAGAGGATGATAAAAACTAACCCATATAATGTAAGTCAAATTAAAAAAGTAGCTGATGAACTTAGAAAAAGTTATAATGTTCCATCAGATACTTTTTTTCCTATCTATGACTATATTATGGCATTATGTGATGCTGACTATTTAGAATATCAAATATTAGATGATGATAATAAATTCTTTGCTGAAGGTGAATATGCAAAGTACTGTGGAGTAGATAATACTATTTATGTAAAAGATTCAGTTGATGCTGAAGTTACAGAACAAAGCGTTATTGGCTATCGTTCTAATTTTACTTTAGCTCATGAATTATTTCATTTTTTACAAGTTCAAGTATTAAAGTTTAATTTTGAAAATGTAGATGAAAAACCACAGGCATTTTGTGATCCTGAATGGCAAGCTAATGAATTCGCTGGACAATTATTAGTTCCTGAAAAATATTTGAACTTAGAAGAAGAAGAAATAATGAATAGATTCCACGTATCACAAGAGTGTGCTTTATATAGGAAATTAAAATATAAAACTAGAAATAAAGGCAAAAACAATGGATAAGATTAAATTTGATTATAACTTAAGTAAAATAGAAGAATTAGTAAATAACAATAAATATTATGATGCAATAGATTTGATAAAAGATGAGTTACTAAAAATAGATGAATCTAATTTAGGTAATAGATTTAATAATGGTATAGAGTATTATTTATATTTAACAAATTATGATAAGCCAATAGTTAAACAAGAATTAAATTATAAGAAATTATATGACTTATATGGCACTTGTTTAATGCTTATAGGTAAATATATTGAAGCTAGAAGCATATTTAAAAAATCGCTAGAAATGGACCCTTTCGATTATTTAGTTAGATTTAAATATACTGATACTTTTAGACTAACAAACGAACTTGATGGCTTCTTTAATGAAAGTAATAATGCCCTTAAATATGTATATAGTGCTGAGGCATTTCAAAGATTTTATAGAAACCTAAGTGAATATTATTTTAGATATGAAAATTATGTAGAAGCTTTATATATGATGTTATTTGCTAGGTATGTATTTGAGGAAAATAGTGAAATAACTACTCCTGAATTATTTAGAATATATGATTGCCTAGGTAAAAAGCTAGATCCATCAATTGATGCGATACTTAATTTTATGGGAAACAAAAAAATAAATTCACCAAGTATAATGATTAATGAATTAAATTATATCTATACTAAAATTAAAGATTATGATGCCGTTACAGCTTTAGAAATAATAAATAACTTATATGAACTAACAAATGATAGTACATATAAGAATATATTAGATAAGATTAACTTAAAATAAATAAATTATAAAATAAGTAGATATTTATATATCTACTTTTTAATTTTGTGATATAATAGTGCTATACCATAATAATGGAGATGATTTCTTATGGTTATTTTTTCCAAAAATGAAAATGAATCAATTAATTTAGGATACAAACTTGGGTCTATATTAGAATGTCCTTCAACTATTTTACTTGAAGGTGATTTAGGCGCTGGTAAAACTACTTTTACTAAAGGTATAGGACGTGCTTTAGGTATTGAAAAGACTATTAACTCACCTACATTTACTATAATGAAATGTTATAAAGGGAAATATCCATTATATCATTTAGATTTATATAGATTAGATGGAGTAAATCAAGAGTTTGATTTAGAGGAATATATTGATAGTGGTATTGCGGTAATAGAATGGCCACATCAAGCAGATGAATTACTTCCTAAAGAATATTTAAGAATAATTATTACTATAGAAAATGATTTAAGAAAGTTTGAATTCATTCCTGTAGGAAATAAATATGAAAAGTTATTGGAGGTGGCTAACTTTGAATAGTTTAGTTATTGATACTGCCACAGAAAACTTATATGTAGCTTTATATGGTAAAGAAAAGAAAGAAATATTAGAAAAGGGTAAGAATCATGCAGCTGTATTAATGAAAAAAATAGATGAACTATTAGGTGATTCTAAACTAGATAATATTGATGAAATAATTGTTGGTGTTGGACCTGGTTCATATACAGGTGTTAGAGTAGGGGTAGTTGTTGCTAAAATGCTTGCTTGGACTAAACATATACCTTTAAAAGAAATATCTAGTTTATATATTGAGTGTAGTGGTTACGATGGTATTAGAAGTGTAAGCATAGATGCTAGACGTGGTAATGCTTTTTGTGCAATATATGATAGTGATGATTCACTTATTTTAGATGAAGCTTTAAGACCAGTAATAGAATTTACTAAAGCTGGAATTAGTGTTACAGAAAATGAATATAAACCTAATCTAGAAAAAATAGTAAAGAAAGCTACTCTAGTTAAGGATCCTCATGCACTTGTTCCTAATTATCTAAGAAAAACTGAAGCTGAAAGGAATAAGCTTCATGAAGATTAGAAAATCTATAGATAAAGATATAGATGATATAAAAAAAATAGAATTAGATAATTATGGTTATGTATTAACTGATAATGTAGTGAGTGATAGTCTCCATACATATTTTGTGTTAGAAGATATTAATTTTATTGGCTACATATCTATTTGGCATGATGAGAATAAAGCACAAATAGAATCTATTATTATAAATGATAAGAATAAAGGATATGGACAAGCTTTATTTAAATATGCCTTAGATTATTTAAATAATTATATTATTACATTAGAGGTAAGAGTGTCTAATAAGGTTGCGATTCATATATATGAAAAATATGGATTTAAAACTGTAACTATTAGAAAGAATTATTATTCTAATAATGAAGATGCTTATCTTATGTTAAAGGAGTGTTAATATGATAGTTTTAGGAGTAGAAACTTCTTGTGATGAAACTAGTGTTGCAATTGTTAAAGATGGTAAAGAAATATTATCTAATGTTGTATCTAGTCAAATTGATGTACATAAAGAATATGGTGGAGTAGTTCCTGAAATTGCTTCCCGTTGTCATACAGAAGTTGTTACATGTGTATTTGAAAAAGCGCTTAAGGATGCGAATTTAAAGCCTAAAGATATAGATTTAGTTGCGGTTACTGAAGGACCTGGTTTAATTGGTGCTCTATTAATCGGTATATCAGCTGCTACAGCATTTGCTTATGCAAATAATATACCTATTATTGGTGTAAACCATCTTGCGGGTCATATATATGCAAACAATCTAGAAAATGAACTTAAATTCCCTTGCTTAGCTTTAGTTGTTAGTGGAGGTCATACTGAGTTAGTGTTAATGGAAAAACATAACTCATATAAGCAATTAGGACAAACACTAGATGATGCTGTTGGAGAATCTTATGATAAAGTAGGTCGTGTTATAGGTGTACCTTATCCAGGTGGTCCAGTAATAGATAAACTAGCTCATCAAGGTAAAGATATATATAATTTCCCTAGAGTATATCTAGATAAAGAATCATTTGATTTTTCTTTCTCTGGATTAAAGAGTGCTATAATAAACTTTGTTCATAATAACGAACAGCGTGGAGTAGAAGTTAATAAAGAAGATGTATGTGCATCATTCCAAGAAGCAGTAACTGATGTTTTAGTATATAAAACACATATGGCCGCTAAAAAATATAATGTAAAACAAATTATTATTGCTGGTGGTGTTGCTGCTAATAAAGGCTTAAGAGAAAAACTAAAAGAACAGATAACTGAATTTGAAATATGTATGCCATCAATTAAATATTGTACTGATAATGCAGCAATGATAGCTTCACTTGGTTATTTTTGTGCATTAGATGGATATGAAAGTAGAAAATTTGATATTGATGGTATTCCATACTTAGATTTTTAGGAGGTAAAACAATGGATAATTTTATTAAAACAATAATGCAACAAGATTTAGAATCTGGTAAACATAAAGAAATAATTACACGTTTTCCACCAGAACCAAATGCATATTTACATATAGGTCATGCAAGAGCTATTATCACTAACTTTGAACTTGCTAAAGAATTTAATGGTAAGACAAATTTAAGATTTGATGATACTAATCCAGTTAAAGAAGATAGTGAATATGTTGAAGCTATTAAAGAAGATTTAGCTTGGTTAGGTTATACTCCAGCTAATGTATTCTATGGATCTGATTATTTTGAAAAAACTTATGAGAAAGCCATTTTACTTATTAAAAAAGGTTTAGCTTATGTATGTGATTTATCACAAGAAGAAATGTCTAAATATAGAGGAAGCTTAACTGAGCCAGGTAAGAATAGTCCATATAGAGATAGAAGTGTTGAAGAAAACTTAGATTTATTTGAAAGAATGCGTAATGGAGAGTTCCCAGATGGTGCTAAAACTTTAAGAGCAAAAATTGATATGGCTAGTCCAAATATCAATTTAAGAGATCCAGCTTTATATAGAATAATTCATATTAATCATCATAGACAAGGAATGAAATGGTGTATTTTCCCAATGTATGATTTTGCGCATCCACTACAAGATGCCTTTGAAGGTATAACTCATTCATTATGTTCACTTGAATATGATAACCATAGAGTATTATATGACTGGGTTGTTGAAAACTGTGAATGTGAGAACATTCCACATCAATATGAATTTGGTAGATTAAATATTACAAATACTATTATGTCAAAAAGATATTTAAGAATGCTTGTAGAAAGTGGTAAAGTAAGTGGCTATGATGATCAAAGAATGCCTACATTGGTAGGACTTAGACGTAGAGGCTATACTGCAGAAGCTATTAAAAACTTCATCATTTCTACTGGATTATCTAGAGTAAACTCTACTGTATCAAGTGAAATGTTAGATGAAGCCTTAAGAGATGACTTAAAATTAAAAGCTGATAGACGTATGGCTATATTACATCCACTAAAAGTAACCATTACTAATTATCCTAGTGATAAGATTGAATATCTAGAAGTAAGTAATAATGTAGAAAATGAAAATGCAACAACTCGTAAGATTAGTTTTTCTAATACACTATATATCGATCAAGAAGACTTCCTAGAAGAAAAGCCTAATAAAAAATGGAAGAGATTATCTAAAGATATTGAAGTAAGATTATTTGGTGCTTATTTCATTAAGTGTAATGAAGTAATTAAAGATAATGATGGTAATGTTATCGAATTATTATGTACTTATGATCCAGCTACAAAGAGTGGTTCAGGATTTGATGAAAGAAAGCCAAACGGAACTATTCATTATGTAGATGCAAAAACAGCTAAGAAAGCAAAATTCCTTTTATTTGAGCCATTACTACTTGATGAAGATAATGATAAATCATTCTTAGAAAACTTAAATCCTAACTCAATTAAAGAAGTTAATGGTTTTGTTGAAGAATCACTTTTAGAAACAAATGTTGGAGATAAATATCAATTCTTAAGAGTTGGTTATTTCTGTACAGATAAGTTATCAACTAAAGATAATTTAATCTTTAATAGAATTACTCCTTTAAAATCATCAATGCAATAGGTGTAAAAATGGATTTATTTAAGAATTTAAACGAAAACCAAATACAAGCAGTAAAAGCAATAAACGGGCCTGTTATAGTTGTTGCAGGTGCTGGTAGTGGTAAGACTAGAGTATTAACTCATCGTCTTGCTTATTTAGTAGAACAAGGAGTTGCTCCTGAAAATATTCTTGCTGTAACTTTCACTAATAAAGCTGCAAAAGAAATGCGTGATAGAGTTGATAATATGCTTAAAGAAAATAATACATCAACTATTATGACTTTTCACTCATTATGTGCAAGAATACTTAGAACAGAAGCAAATCTATTAGGATATAAAAGAGATTTTGAAATTTATGATGATGATGAAGCTAATAAAGCTTTAAAAAAAGTATTTGAAGATCTAAAATTTAATAACACGAGCTATAAGATAAAAGAATTTAGAAATCTAATATCTATGGTTAAGAATGGCAAATCTTTTATGCTAGAAGAAAGAATGCAAAAAGATTTTAACTTATGTTATGAAAAATATAATGAACAATTAAAATTAGAAAACGCAATGGATTTTGATGATTTACTATTAAATGTTGTTTATTTATTCAATAACAATCCTGAAATCTTAGATAAGTATCAAAGAAAATTCTTATACATTATGATAGATGAGTTCCAAGATACTAATACAATACAATATGAGATAGTAGAACTTTTAGGTTTAAGATTTAAAAATGTATTTGTTGTAGGAGATGGAGATCAATCAATATATTCATTTAGAAATGCAAATGTAGGAAACATAAAGACATTTATAAAAGAATTTAAACCTCTACAAATAGTACTAGATATAAACTATAGATCTAAAAGTAATATCCTTAATGCCGCAAACTCACTTATTTCAAATAATAAAGATAGAATAAAAAAAGATTTAAAATCTGTATCTGATGCAGGAGATTTAATTGAACTTAAAATATGTGATACAGCACAAGAAGAAGTATTATATATAAAGAATAAAATCGAAAGATTAAAATCTTTAGGATATAACTATGATGAAATGGCTATATTCTATAGAAGAAATTCTTTAAGTAGAAATCTAGAAGATATGTTACTTAAATATAATATTCCATATAAAATATATGGAGGTTTAAGTTTCTTCTCTAGAAAAGAAATTAAAGATGTAATTGCTTATTTGAAATTAGTAATAAATAAGGATAATTTATGGGCATTTAAAAGAGTAGTAAATGAACCAAAACGTGGTATAGGACTTGCTACTATAGATAAAATTGACCAACTAATAAACGTAGGATATTCTCTAAAAGAAGCCATTAATCAAGTTAATAATAAAAAAGTATTTGAATTTTTAAGATTGATTGATGACTTAAAAGAAAAGATGCTATATGCTAAGTCAATGGAAAACTTTATTGATATTATTGTTAAGGAATTAGACTTAATGACTTATTATAAAGATGAAAGTGATAGAATAGATAACATTCTAGAACTTAAGTCAGTATTAGCCGAGGCTGATATGATGTATGAAGGAGAAAGTTTTAATAAGCTAGAAGAAATGCTTATGTATTTATCTTTAAGAACTGATGAAGAATTAAAAGATAATGATGTTAAATCAGTAAGCTTAATGACTTATCATCAAGCTAAAGGGTTAGAGTTTCCTATTGTCTTTATGTCAGCAATGGAAGATGGAATTTTCCCATCAAGCATGTCAGATTTTGATAACGCCGATTTAGAAGAAGAACGTAGGGTTTGTTATGTAGGTATAACAAGAGCAAAAGAAAAATTATTTCTTACTATGGCTAAAAGAAGAATGATGTATGGAGAAGAGCGCTATGCTAAACCATCTAGATTTATTAGAGAAATAGATCACAAATACTTAAATAATGTTGATGATCCATGGAAAAAACATACAATCGGATTATCAAAAGAAAATGAAAAAGAGACACAAAAATACACCGCAAATGATTATAATAATGACACATATAGTTTAGGAGATAAAGTTAATCATAAACTATTTGGTGATGGTGTAATTGTTGGAATTAATGATAACTTACTATCTATTGCCTTTAAAGAAGGTATAAAGAAAGTAGTAAAGAATCATCCAACCTTATCAAAAATTGAAAAATAGGAGGAATTAAAAATGACAGTAAATAATATTGAAGTAGTAATAACTGGAGCTAGCGATATGAAGCAAGAAGAAATTAATGCTTATATTGCTAGAGGAAAAGAGGCAGAACCAAAAAAGGAATTATCTAAAGTAGAAATTAATGTTGATGGCGAATATGTTGATTTAAAATATCACTATAATATGCCTTTTGAACGTATTAGAAGAATTACAGGATACCTTGTTGGAACAACAGATAGATGGAATAACGCTAAGAAGGCAGAATTAAAGGATAGAGTAAAACATAACTAATTAGAAACGGCTTAATAAAGCCGTTTTTAATTGCTTATAAATATAATATGCATTTTTCTTTTTTTTAATATAAAAATATGATAAAATAATAGTATATTAAAAAAATAAAATATTTTTTTAGAGGGTGATTTTATGGATAAGAAAGAAAGAATGTTAGATATAATTGAACAAATTGAAAAAGCAAATTATGAATATTATACACTTGATAAGCCAACTATATCTGACTTTGAGTATGATAAGCTTATGCATGAATTAATTCAAATTGAAGAAGAAAACCCAGAATTAAAATTAGAATCATCACCAACACAAAGAGTTGGAGGTAAGGTTTTAGATAAGTTCAATAAAGTATATCATGAAAAACCTATGATGAGTTTATCTAATGCCTTTGATGAAAATGATTTAAGAGATTTTGATAATAAAATAAAAAAAGAAGTAAGTGATGTAACTTATGTATGCGAACTTAAAATAGATGGCCTATCCGTTTCTCTAAAATATGAAAACGGAATTTTAAAGCGCGGCGCAACACGTGGTAATGGTGTAGTAGGTGAAGATATTACAGAAAATGTAAAAACAATTAAATCAATTCCACTAAAATTAAAAGAGAATAGATCTTTTGAAATTAGAGGAGAAATCTATATGCCAAAAAAAGCTTTTAAAAAGCTTAATGAAGAAAGAGAAGAAGCTAATGAAGAACCATTCGCAAATCCTAGAAATGCTGCCGCAGGTTCTGTTAGACAACTTGATAGTAGAATAGCTTCAAAAAGAGGACTTGATGCTTTCTTATATACTTTAGTAGATGATGATAATACAAACACTTTATTTAATCCTACAAAAGTTGATTACCAACTAGATGCCTTAAAAGAAATGAGTAATTTAGGCTTTAAGGTTAATCCTGAATATAAATATTGTAAGAATATTGATGAAGTATTAGATTATATAAAATACTGGACAATTAATAGACCAAACTTAGAATATGAAATAGATGGTATTGTTATTAAGGTTAATGAGCTTAATAATTATGATAAAATAGGTTACACTCAAAAATACCCTAAATGGGCTATTGCGTATAAATTCCCTGCGCAAATAGTTTCTACAAAATTACTTGGTATAACTTTTCAAGTAGGTAGAACAGGTAATATTACACCTGTTGCGGAGCTTGAACCTATTGAACTTATGGGTTCAGTAATATCTCGTGCAACACTACATAATGAAGATTATGTTAAACAAAGAGATATAAGAATAGGGGACTATGTAAAACTAAGAAAAGCTGGAGATGTAATTCCTGAAGTATTTGAAGTAGATTTTGAAAAGAGAAATGGCGATTTAGAGCCATTTAAAATGATTAAAGAATGTCCTATGTGTCATACTCCACTAATTAGAAAAGAAGGAGAAGCTGATTATTACTGTCCTAATGAATACTGTGAAGAACGTGTAAAAAATGCGCTTGAACACTTCGCAAGTAGAAAGGCTATGAACATAGATACACTTGGTGAAAAATTAGTTGAACAATTATATGAAGAAAACTTAATTAAAAAAATATCTGATATTTACTATTTAAAAGACCATCAAGATGAAATAGTAGGTTTAGAAGGATTAGGTATGAAAAAATATCTAAACTTAATTGATGCGATTGAAATATCAAAATCAAATAATTTAGATAAGCTTTTATTTGGTTTAGGAATTAGACATGTTGGATCTAAAGTATCAACTATTATTTGTAAAAAGTATGATACAATGGATAAAATAATGAATGCTTCATTTGAAGATTTAAATAATATTCCTGATGTAGGTGAAATAATAGCTTTATCAGTTGTTGATTATTTTAAGGATGAAAAAAATATAGCTCTAATTAATGAGTTAAAAGAATTAGGATTAAACATGACTTATAAAGATGAAGTTACTGAAGGTGTATTCTTTAAGATGAAAGTAGTTCTAACAGGAAGTCTAGAATCTTATACTCGTGATGAGGCAAAAGATATTATTGAAAAACTTGGTGGTAATGTTTCATCAAGTGTAAGTAAAAAAACTGACTATGTTTTAGTAGGTAGTGAACCAGGCTCTAAGTTTGATAAAGCCAAAGAACTAGGTGTAAAGATAATTTATGAAGATGATTTTAAGAAAATGATAGGTGAGTAAAATGGATAAAATAATTGTTAAAGGAGCTAGAGAAAACAACTTAAAAAATGTAAGTGTTGAGCTACCTAAAAACAAGTTAATAGTTATGACAGGCTTATCTGGAAGTGGTAAAAGTAGTTTGGCATTTGATACTATATATCAAGAAGGACAAAGAAGATATGTAGAAAGCCTATCTACATATGCTCGTCAATTTTTAGGTGGTATGAATAAACCTGATGTAGATTCTATAGAAGGTTTATCACCAGCTATAAGCATAGATCAAAAATCGACATCTAATAATCCTAGAAGTACTGTAGGTACAGTAACTGAAATTTATGATTATTTAAGAGTATTATATGCTAGAATAGGTACTCCATATTGTCCTATTCACCATGAGCCAATAAAAGCACAATCAATTGATGAAATGGTTAATTTCATCCTAAAATATAGTGAAGGAACTAAAATAGTTATAATGGCTCCTATTATCACAAATAGTAAAGGAACTCATAAAAAGATTTTAGATGATGCGCTTAAAGATGGTTTTGTGCGCGCAAAAATAGATGGAGTAATGTATGATTTAGATGATGAAATTAATCTTGATAAAAATATAAAACATAATATATATATTGTAATTGATAGGATAATAGTTAAAGAATCTAATAAATCTAGAATATTTGAATCAGTAGAACTATGTATTAAAAAAGCGCAAGGTAAAGTCATTATCAATAATTTAGATAAAGATGAAGAAGTGTTATTAAATTCTAATTATACTTGTAAATACTGTGGGTATTCTATTCCAAGTTTAGAACCTTCAATGTTTAGTTTTAATTCACCACTTGGCGCATGTCCTGATTGTAGTGGACTAGGTTTTAAACAAAGAATAAGTGAATCATTATGTATAGATCCAAGTAAATCTATAAATGATGGAGCAATCATTCCTATTAAAAATCAAGAAGAAACAAACATACAAAAAAATGAGCTTAAAACAGTATGTAAGTTCTATGATATTAATATGGATATACCATTTAATAAAATAGATAGAAAGAAACAAGAATATATTTTATATGGTAGTAAAGATGTTATTGATTTTAATATCACATCTAGTAGTGGTAGAGTTAATAAGGCAACTAAATATTTTGAAGGTATTTTAACTAATTTAGAGAGAAGATTCTTTGAAACTTCATCTGAGTGGATTAGAGAATGGCTGGAGAAATTTGTAGTAGAAACTACTTGTCCTACATGTAAGGGTATGAGATTAAATGAAGCTATGCTTAATGTTTTAATTAATGGTAAAAACATTTATGATTTAACCGCAATGCCTATTGATGAATTTTATTCATTTATAATGAATTTAGATTTAGATGATGAGAAAAAACAAATCGCAAGTTTATTATTATCAGAAATATCATCAAGATTAAGATTCTTAATGGATGTAGGATTAAAATATTTAACACTATCTAGAAGTGCAGCTAGCTTATCAGGTGGAGAAGCACAACGTATTAGACTTGCAACACAAATAGGTTCTCCTCTAACTGGTATTTTATATGTATTAGATGAACCATCAATAGGATTACATCAAAGAGATAATGATATGCTAATAAACTCATTAGAAAAAATGCGCGATTTAGGTAATACATTAATAGTAGTAGAACACGATGATGAAATAATGAGACGTAGTGATTATATAGTAGATGTTGGTCCTTATGCTGGAGTGCATGGTGGAGAGATTGTTGCTAGTGGTACACCAGAAGAAGTAATGGCTAACCCTAATAGTATTACTGGTAAATTCTTAAGTGGTATAGAAAAAATAGAAGTACCTAAAGAAAGAAGAAAACCAAATGATAAATATTTAGAAGTAATTGGTGCAACTTGCAACAACCTTAAAAATATAAATGTTAAATTTCCACTTAATACTTTCATTTGTGTTACAGGTGTATCAGGTTCTGGTAAATCAAGTTTAGTTAATGAAGTATTAATGAAAAATATTAGTAATAAATTATATAAAGTAAAACTAGATGCAGGTTCATGTAAAGAGATTAAAGGTATTGAAAATATTGAAAAGATAGTTGAAATATCACAAGATCCAATAGGTAGAAGTCCAAGAAGTAACCCCGCAACTTACACTCAAGTATTTGATGATATTAGAGAATTATTTAGTCAAACTAATGACGCAAAAATGAGAGGATTTGATAAAGGAAGATTCTCATTCAATGTTAAAGGCGGTAGATGTGAAGCTTGTTGGGGAGATGGAGTAAAGCGCATAAGTATGCAATTTTTACCTGATGTATTTGTTCCATGTAATGTATGTGGTGGTAAGCGTTATAATAGTGAAACATTAGAAATAAAATTTAAAGGTAAAAATATAAGTGATGTTTTAGATATGACTATAGATGAAGCATATGACTTATTTATAAATCAACCTAAAATAAAAGCTAAGCTACAAACCTTAAAGGAAGTAGGACTAGGTTATATGAAGTTAGGACAACCAGCACCTACATTATCTGGTGGTGAAGCACAAAGAGTAAAGCTAGCTAGTGAGCTTCAAAAGCGTATCACAAGTAAAACTTTATATATTCTAGATGAACCTACTACAGGCTTACATGCATATGATGTAAGAAAAATAATTGAAGTACTACAAAAAATAGTAGATTTAGGCGGTAGTGTAATAGTAATTGAACATAATTTAGACATGATAAAATGTGCGGATTATGTTATAGATTTAGGGCCTGAAGGTGGAAATGGCGGAGGTAACGTTATGGCTTTTGGAACACCAGAAGAAATCGCAAAATGTAAAAAAAGTTACACAGGAATGTATTTAAAGAAGGTCTTATAATGAATGAATTAATAATTAAATCATATAATAGTTCTTATGCAGAAACTATTATAAACTGGTTAAAAGATGAAGAATCTTTTTATAGATGGAGTGCAGGTGTTCTTGATACCTTTCCTACTAATAAAGATAAGTTTAATAGTAGAATACAAAAGATGAAATCAACTAAACTATTCTATGCATATGTTGTTAAACTAAATAATGAAGTAATAGGCTTTTTTACCCTTAGATATAGAGAAGAAAGCATTAATGTCTTAACTATTGGTTTTGTAATAATAGATCCAAAATATAGGCATTTAGGTTATGGCAAGAAAATGCTAGAATTAGCCATTAACTTAGCTTTTAGTAAGTATAAAACAGATAGTGTAAATCTAAGAGTATTCAAGGATAACACTGATGCTTATAACTGTTATAAAAAGGTTGGACTAGTAGAAAATGGAATAGAAGAATACTATGAAATTTTGGGAAAAAAATGGTTAGTAGTAGAATTAGAAAAGAGAGTTTAGATTGACTAATTAATTCTTTCTTTTTACATTCACACGGATGTGTGTTATAATACTTTTGACTAGAGGTTTTATTATGAGTAAGAAAAATAAAAAGAGCGAACAAGAAAAAAAAGAAGAAAAAGAGAATAAAGAAAAAGATCTAGAAGATATAGCAAAATTATTTGAAGATATTGTTAATGGAGAAAAAAACGAAGAAAGCTTAGAAGAATTTATTTCTGGATTAGATAACAAGATAAAAAAGAAAAACAACAATAATACTGTTGCATATATATTTGGTATTTTAGTCCATAGAAATATCTTTATACACTTACTTTTAACTCTTGTTTTAAATTTTTCTATAATATTTGCGATGCAAGGATTCTTCAATTTAGTAATATTTGAGCATTTATATACTTTAGCTTTAGCAGTACTAATGTTTAGTATTGCTGAATTTATTGTAAAAATATTATTTGTTAGATTTTTCTTAAGAATAATTTTATCAACGATGGGACTCATATTTGTTGTTTTACAAATATTATATTTTGAATTAATGTATTATTTCTTACCTGATTTTAGTTTCGATAGTCAAGTAAATTTAGTAGTATTTGTATTAATGTTTGCGCTATTTAGATATATTATAACTAGAGTTGCTCATAGATATGTTGCAACATTTAAGAAAGGTGATTAAAATGTCTTGGGTAAAGGAATATCCTGATTCATACTTAGCTTCAGGAATACAAATTGGTAACTTTGTAATTAAGTTTTATGCCTTATGTATTTTGTTTGGTATGATTATCGCAATAATACTTGGAATTAGAGAAGCTAAGAAGTTAAAACTAAATATAGATAATATCTTTAATGGTGCTGTAATAGGAATTATTTTAGGTATTATAGGTGCTAGATTGTATTATGTTATTTTTGAATGGAATACTTATAGTAAAAACCCTGCAGAAATATTTGCAATATGGAATGGTGGACTTGCAATACATGGTGGTATTATAGTAGCCTTTGTATTTGCCTTTTTCTATTGTCGAAAGGAAAAAATGAACTTTCTAGCAGTAATAGATATGGTTGTAATAGGATTACTTATTGGTCAAACATGTGGTAGATGGGGTAACTTCTTTAATCAAGAAGCTCATGGTGGTGAAACTACTCTTGCATTCTTAGAATCATTACATTTACCTCCATTTATTATTAAACAAATGTGTATTGAAGGAGTATATTATCATCCTACATTCTTATATGAATCATTATGGAATTTAGTTGCTATAATTACTCTATTAATCTTAAGAAGAACAAGAACAATTCGTTTAGGTGATCAAGCAGGTATATATTTAATATGGTATGGTATTGGTAGATTTTGGATTGAAGGAATGCGTACCGATTCACTTATGATAGGTAATATTAAACAAAATCAATTAATATCAATTGTTTTAATTGTTTTAGGTATTGCTTATTTAATTTTTAAATATGTAAAGATAAAGCCTGATTATTATATTTATTATTTAGATGTACCATTTGAACCAGTTATTAATAAGGAAATGGTAAAAAATTTAGGTATTAATAATAAAGCAGTTGTTGAAGAAAAAGAAAGTAATGAAACTATAGAAGAAAAACAAGAAATAAAAGAGGAAGAAATTAAAGAAGAACCTACTTATGAAATTCCAGAAGAATTGAGTAAAGATGCTCCATTTAGAAAATCTAAGTATGTTGTTGATGATGATGAAGGTGAAGAATAATGTCTTTTGCTAGTGATGTAAAAATTGAACTAGGAAAATTACATATTGATGAATGTTGTAAAATAGCGGAATTATCCGCTTTTTTACAATTGTCTAGTGAAATATCTTTTAATAATGAAGGGGTACATGTAAGCTTTAAGACCATGAATAATACTATTGCTAGAACATTTATTTCTATTATAAAAGATAAATATAATTTGCCTATTAACTTACTAGTAAAACAACAGAAACTTACTAAAAATGATGTGTATGTAATAGTTATTGATAACGCAGACATTATAGTAAAAGATTTTGATTTATTTAATAAAGATTATTCACATCATATGAAATATATTAAAAATGAATGCTGTAAAAAATCATATATTAGAGGAGCGTTCCTTTCAACTGGATCAATTAATGATCCAAAGAAAAGTTATCATTTAGAAATAAAATGTCATAATGAAGAAAATGCCATATTTGTTCAAATGTTATTAAATTCATTTGGCTTAAACGCAAGAATATCAAAAAGAAGAGAAGAATTAATTGTTTACATTAAAGAAGCACAAGCTATAGGAGATTTCTTATATATAGTTGGTGCACAAAAGAGTTATTTTGATTATGAAGATATAAGAGTAAATAAAGATATATCTAATATGGTTAATAGAAAAAACAACTGTGAATTAGCTAATGAAATGAAAGCAATAAATGCGGCTAAACAACAACTTGAAGATATAAAGATAGTTGAAAAGATGGATGGAATAGATTCTAAATTAATAGAAGTAATGGAAATACGAAAAAAAAATCCAACAGCTACGCTTGTTGAATTACTTGATATATATAAAAATGAATATGATAAAGAAATTACTAAGTCATGTTTAAATCATAGATTTAGAAAGATTCATGATTTAGCAATTGTTCCATCAGAAGATGATTGGAAAAAATAAGTAAAGTTTACTTTTAAAGCTTCTCTAATACCGCTTAAAGTTTTAATTGTTAAACTTTTTTTTCCAGTTTCAACATAATATATATATGTTCTACTTAAACCTGTTTTAATTGCTAACTCTTCTTGAGACATATGCAATTGTAATCTACGAGTTTTAATTCTTTTTCCAATTTGTTCATCAATTGTCATAATATCCCCCCTTATGTAAAATGATATCACAATTTATTTTTCTTGCAAATATTAATTATATAATATATAATAAATATAGTGTTTTAAAGGAGTGATTTAAGTGGCTCGTATTATTAATCAAAATAATGAAGTAATTGCTACTAAAAATAATAACAGCAAAGGTGTAAAGAAAGCAACAGTAAGTAAAACATCATTTATTGTAGGCTTAGCATTAGCTATTGCAGCTATCGCTATAATTATAGTTGTAATTCTATTTGCTACAAGAAAAGATAAGGATAATGATAAAAAGACAAAAACACCATTATTACAATATATTGATAACTATTCAAATACTAGTCCAATTAATCCAAAGATTAAAGTTTTATCATCTACATACATTAGTTTTGAATTAGGTGAAAATTATAATGGCGGAGAAAGCTATATCTTAATTTATGATGTAGATTGGATGACTAAAAATGAAATTGATTCAGATGTATATAAATCATTTGCTAGACTTGATGCTTATTTAACAGGTAAGCCTTATGAAGTTGATGGTGAAACAAGAACATTTGATGAACCATTATTAAAGGCACTAGAAAATTGTGGACAAGATATTAAATTCTATGTAGTTGATTTAAACTCAATTGCTAAAAAAGAAGAAGAATTAAAGCAAAATCCAGAATATTTTAAATTAGCTGGTTATATTTCTATGCAAAATTTAAAATCACCAATGCTATTCCATTATGTTCCAACTGAAACTTATACTAGTATGAATGATACTGATTTAATACTTGCAGATGGTAATACTAAAGCTGGTCAATGGGGTTCAATTATAAAAGGACAAGTTAATTATATTAATAGTATTGATAATAATAACGAAGAAGATTAAAAAAGGGCTTAAATTCCCTTTTTTCTTACAATAGGAGGTATTTTATGGAAGAAAAAGAAATAGTAATTGAAAGTAGCGAATACTTTGATGATGATTTAAAAAAGGAAGTAGCAAATACTTTAAACATTAAAATAGAACAAGTTAATACTGTTTTAGGAATGCTTAAAGAAGGAGATACAGTTCCTTTTATCGCTAGATATAGAAAAGAACAAACAGGAGCTCTAGATGAAAATCAAATTAGAGAAATCCAAACTCAATATGAATATGGCTTATCTTTATTAAAGAGAAAAGAACAAGTTATTAGATTGATTGATGAAAAAGGAATGCTAACAGATGAATTAAAACAAAAGATTGAACAATCTAAGAAGTTAGTAGAAGTTGAGGATTTATACCGTCCATTTAAAGAAAAGAAGAAAACTAAAGCTACTGAAGCTATTGCTTTAGGATTAGAACCTCTTGCTAAAGAATTATTAGCTTTCCCTACAAAAGGATCACTTGAAAACATTGTTAATAAATATGTTAATGAAGAAAAGAACATTACTTTTGAAAGTGCTATTCAAGGAGCTAAATATATTATCGCTGAAATGATTAGTGATAATGCTAATTATAGAAAAGCTATTAGAGGCGAATGCTATAAAAGCGGTATGATAGTTACTAAGAAAAAGAAGAAAGCAGATGATCCTACTTTCCAAATGTATTATGATTATACATTAGAAGTTAAAAAATTAAAGAGTCATAATATTTTAGCTATTAACCGTGGTGAAGATAAAGATGTACTTTCTGTAAGTATAAATATCGATAATGATAGAGCAATCAACTATTTAAATAGTAAAGTTATTAAAAATGAAGAATCTTTTGCTACTCCTATAGTAAAAGATGCTATTATAGATAGTTTTAATAGATTAATCTATCCATCTATTGAACGTGAAGTTAGAAGTGAATTAACTGAAGGTGCTGAAGATAAAGCTATAGAAGTATTCTCAGTTAATTTAAGAAACTTATTACTTCAACCACCAATGAAAGGTAAAATGGTTTTAGGAGTAGACCCTGCTTTTAGAACTGGTTGTAAAATTGCTGTAGTTGATAAGGTTGGAAAAGTATTAGATAAATCAGTAATTTATCAAAACCAAAAGTTTGAAGGAGAAAAAGTTCCTGAAAGCCGTATTATTGAAGCTAAAAAGAAAATAGTAGAATTTATTACTAAATATGATATTGAGCTTATTGCTATTGGTAATGGTACTGCTAGCCGTGAAACAGAAATGTTTATTCAAGATGTATTAAAAACAATTAATAGTAAGAAAGTATTCTATGCTATAGTTAATGAAGCTGGAGCATCCGTTTATTCAGCAAGTGCCTTAGCACAAGAAGAATTCCCTACATACAGTGTAGAAGAGCGTAGTGCTGTATCTATTGCACGTAGACTACAAGATCCACTATCAGAATTAGTTAAAATAGATCCAAAAAGTATTGGTGTTGGACAATACCAACATGATGTTACTCAAAGTAAATTAGGAGATTCACTAGACTTTGTTGTATCAACTGCGGTTAACCAAGTTGGAGTTAATGTAAATACAGCTAGTAAATCACTTTTAGGATATGTTTCAGGTATAAATAAAGCTATTGCTGAGAATATCGTAAAATATAGAGAAGAAAATGGTGAATTCAAAAATAGAGAACAAATTAAAAAGGTTCCTAAGCTTGGACCTAAAGCTTTTGAACAAGCTGTTGGTTTCTTAAGACTTCCTGAATCTACTGAGGTATTAGATGCTACTTCAATCCATCCAGAAAGCTATAAACTAGCTAAAAATATTATGAAAGATTTAGGAATAACTAAACTTGGGACTGATGAAACAAAAGAAATAGTAGAAAAAGCTGATGTTAATGCTTTAATCGCTAAATACGGAAAAGAAAACGAATATACTATTAAAGATATTTTAGATGCATTCATTGCTCCACAAAGAGACCCACGTGATGAACTAGATAAACCACTTCTTAGATGTGAAGCTTTAAAAATAGAAGATTTAAAGATAGGTCAAGAATTAGTTGGTGTAGTTAGAAATGTAGTTGATTTTGGTGTATTTGTTGATTGTGGAGTACACGAAGATGGTTTAGTACATATTTCTAAAATAAGTAAAAACTATATTAAACATCCTTCAGAAGTATTAAGTGTTGGTGATGTTGTTAAGGTTTGGGTACTTGATGTAGATTTAGTTAGACATAAAGTAAGTTTAACTATGTTACATGAATAATATTGACTTTTAAACTATTTTGTTATATCATTAAATAGCGAGCACTAAGGTGCTCACCCTTGGAGTAGTACTCAAGAGGCTGAAGAGGCGCCCCTGCTAAGGGTGTAGACGGGTTTCCGTGCGAGGGTTCAAATCCCTCCTACTCCGCCACTATTGAATTTAACGGCTTACAAAAGCCGTTTTTTTGTTTATAATAATACATAATAATGGTATAATAATAGTGTTGAGGTGTTAATATGAGATTAATTGATGAATTATTTAAAGGATACATTTTAAATTATGAAGCACTAATTAAATATGGGTTTAAATTAATAGATAATAAATATTTATTAGATAAAGAAATATATAATAATTCATTTATATTAAAATTATCTATTATTGATGGGAAAATAGATGGTATTTTAGTTGATAAAGATTTTAATGAGGAATATAAGCAAATTAATTCAACTATTCTTTCTGGCTTTGCTTTAACATTAAAAAGTGAATGTGAAGAAGCGTTAATTGATGTTAGAGATAATTGTTTTACTAAAGATACTTTTATTTATGCACAAACTAATAGAATAAATAAACTAATAAAAGAAAAATATAATGTTACACCTGAATTTTTATGGGATAGAATTCCAAATGCTGGTGTATTTAGAAATAAAAGAAGTAATAAATGGTTCTCTATAGTTATGGCTATACCTAAAAATAGAATAATAGGTAGTGATGAAAATATTATAGAAGTAATGAATCTTAATTTAGGGTTAGAAGCTAGTTGCTATTTAGAAAAAGATAATATTTATCCTGCATATCATATGAATAAAAAATACTGGGTATCTATTATTTTAGATGGTAGTTTATCTGATGATTTTATCTTAGAATTAATAGATAAAAGCTTCAATATATCTGATATAAAAGGGCACTGGTTAGTCCCAGCAAATCCAGCATATTATGATGTAGTTAATATGTTTAATAATAGTGTTATGGCAAATTGGAAACAATATAACAATATTTTAGTTGGTGATATTATTTATTTATATGTAGGATCACCCTATAAAGAAATAATGTTTAAATGTGAAGTAGTAGAAATAGATATTCCTTATGACTTTAAAAACGATAATTTAACGATTAAAAGTTTAATTAAGATAAAATTACTTAAAAAATATAAAAGCCAAGAATTTAGTTTTAAAAGGCTAAATGAACTTGGAATAAAAGCTATAAGAGGTCCTAGAGTTATACCAAATAATTTGATACAATTATTATAAAATAATAATTATTATTCCTAATTTGTAGTATAATATTAAAGGAGGGATAATTATGGCAGTACATATTGAAGAAGAAAAACATTTAAAATATAGAATAGAATGTGAATATTGTAAGACAATTTTCACATATGAACAAGAAGATTTAGGTTATAGATTATGGTATCCACATGGTTTTGTTTATTGCCCTAAATGCAAAAAACCACTTAGGCATGATCCAAATAAAAACATTGTGGAGGAAAAATAATGATTAATTATTTGCTTGTTAATCCTGCTTATCAAGATAAAGGCGTAGGTAAGCGATTAGTTGATTTAGTAAAAGAAAAATATAAAGATTATTTAAGAATTGCGGTTATAGGATACTTTAATGCAGAAGAGTTTTATAAGAAATGTGGCTTTATTAAATCAGAAGAGTCATATCCTTTCTTTATTACAAATTTATAGACATAGGTGATTTTATGGAAGAGTTTAAATATAATTTTCATATTGATTATTCAAGAGTTGATAATCTCGCACAATTAGGTTTAGATAGTATATTTGATTTTACACAAATTGCAATAACTGAGTTTTTTAAGTCAATAGGCTATGATAACCTAACAATGAAAAATAAATACAATTATGCATGGGTTATTACTAAAACAAAACTAAACATTAAAAGTATACCATCATGGGGTGATGATATATACGCAAAAACTTATATCAGTAATATAAGACCAGTTAAAACAGATATAGAAACTATATTTTATGATTTAAATGGTAATACCTTAATGGTTATAAAAGATGAGATGTGCATAATAAGCTTAGAGGCAAGAAAAATTGTTAAATTAAATGAAGTAGGATTTGATAAATTAGATATTTCTAAATCTCTAATGGAAGAGCCATATGAAAATATTAATATGGATAATTTAGTTAAATTTGATTCATTTAATGTTAAATTTTGTGATATAGATTGTACTAATCATACAAATAATGTAAGCTATATTAGATTTGTTATGAATAGTCTTGGGATGCAATTTCTAAATAATAATGATATAATAAGTATGGACTTAAGATATTTAAATGAATCAAGAATTGATGAATTATTAGATGTATATAAAAATAGTTATGATGATACATTAGATATCTTAATCAAAAAAGATGATTTAAATATTTTTTCTATGAAAATAATATATAAAGCTAAGGGGATGAAATAATATGTTTTCATATATAAGAAAGGCTCAATATCATGAAACTGATCAAATGGGTATAATTCATCATTCTAACTATATTAAATGGATGGAAGAAGCTAGAATAGAATACTTAAAGAGTAATGGTATTGATTATAAGCAAATTGAAAAGGAAGGTATAGCTTCACCAGTAGTAGAAATAAATATAAAATACGTTAGACCAGTTGAATTTGATGATGCAGTAGAAATAAAAATAAGTATTTTAAAATATAGTGGTGCTGTAATAGAATTTGAGTATGAATTCTATAACAGAATGAAAGATGAAATATGCGTAAAAGCAACTTCAAAGCATTGTTTTATCCAAAATGGTAGACCTACTTCCTTAAAGAAGTTCTTACCTGAAAGTGATAATCAAATGAGAAAACTATTAGAAAATAAAGGAGAATAATAATGAATAATATTCTAGGAAAATGGAAAGTAGTAAAAGTATTTAAAGATTTTACACCGGAATTAGTTCCTCAATATGTTAGTAAAAATGAGGCTTTAGAATTAGATCAATATAAAGATGATCAATCTATTAAATTTATTACCTCTACTTATGAATTTACAGATAATGAATTAAAAATTATAAAACCTAATGGTGAAATTTTTGAAACATTGAAATATGAAAATAGAGATGGTAAAATTGTTGTTCTTGAAGGCGAAGGCGCAGAAATCACTTTTAATGAAGATGGTACCATTACTTTTATGATTATTCTTGTTTTAGCTAGAGTATAATTAAAGGCTTTTTTAAGCCTTTTTTTACATATTTATAAATATTTATTTAAAAAATGATTACACTTTCATTTGATTATAAATACATATTTATAAAATAATATGATATAATATTATGGGTTGAATAAAACACTCTCAAATTAAAGGAGGTCTTTTATGGATATTTTTAAACAGATAGTATACCTGTTGGTAGGACTAGTTGTATTCGTTACAGGTATGAACTTTATGTCTAATGGACTTAAAGCTTGTGCTGGTGGATCTATTAGAAGATTATTCAAAAAAATTAAGGATAATAGAGTTGCGTCTGTATCCATTGGTGCAGGAACTACAGCAATAGTTCAATCCAGTGGTGCAACAACAGTAATGGTAGTAGGTTTCTTATCTACTGGTGCCCTAACATTTGCGCAAGGTTTTTCCGTAATGCTTGGTGCTCATTTAGGAACAACTATTACAGGTATTTTGGTATCATTATCTAATTTACCATTTTCAGTATTCTTAATGTTACTTGCGTTTATTGGCTTCATACTTAGCTTTTTTAAAGGTGAAAATATAAAAAGTGTTGGAGAAATATTAATTGGTTTTGGTATTTTGTTCTTCGGCTTAAAAGCAATGAAGGATACATTTGCTTATGAACCTATTAAAGAAAATATTGCTAGTTTCTTAAAAACTGTTGATTTTCCATTATTATTGATGTTATTTGGTGCGTTAATTACATGTTTAACACAATCAAGTAGTGCAACAATCGGTATAGTAATTGTCATGGTTGCCCAAAACCCTAATTTAATTGATTCAGGTTTCTATTTAGCTTTAGGTGCAACAATTGGTGCTATGATGCCAGCATTTATAGCTTCCTTAAAGAGTAACATATTAGCTAGAAGAGTAACTTATTCGATGATTATAGTTAGAGTATTTGGTGCCTTTGTAATGACTCTTGTTGTATGGGCAATATCTAATCCGTTATTTACATGGATTCATAAGAATCTTGAAGGCAATATTGACATTGGTATGATTCTTGCTATATTTACAGTTATTTATAACATTATATTTATTCTTATTTGTACACCATTTATTACACCAATCGAACGTATTTCTGAAAAGATATTTAAAGATAAGGCTGCTTTAAAGAAAAAGCAATCATTACATTATATCGATGATAACTTATTAAATACACCATCTTTAGCAGTTGTACAAGTTAGAAAAGAAATTGAAAATATGTTTGATTTAGCAAAAGAAAATATGCTTTTAGGTATAGATACAGTAGTAAATGTTGATTTATCAAGAGCAAAAGAAATGGAAGCTAGAGAAGAAGAAATAGATTATATTAATACAGCAATATCTGATTATTTAATTAAATTATCAGCAAAAGCTACTTTAGCTGATGAAACAAAGATTGGTTCTTATTATCATGTTATTAATGACATTGAGCGTATTGGAGATCATGGCTTTAATTTCTTAAATAGTGCAAAAACTATGGCTAGAGAAGATTTACATTTTTCTGATGTTGCAAAAGAAGAATTTGAAAGATATAAAGTAGTATTAGAGCAAATGTTCGAAATAGCTGGGAATATTTTTAAAAATCAAGAAAAGAAGGATTTAGAAAAATTACATTTATTAGAAGAAGAAACAGATAGATTAAAAGAAGAATTAGGTAATAATCACTTTCAAAGAATTAAAAATCATAAATGTAATAATGAATTAAGTCCGTTCCATTCAAATGTTTTAACAAGACTTGAACGTTGCGCAGACCACTTAACTAACGTAGGTTATTCAATTATTAACCCAACAGGTGATGAGGTTAAAAAACAAGCACAATAGAATTAGGAGATTGCTAGTCAATCTTCTTTTTTTTATTTTTCTTGTTGACAAGTATACTTTGCATAATATATAATATAATTGACAAGTAAACTTGGCAAAGGAGTTGATTATATGTCTAAACTATTTATATATTATACATTAAGTGGTAATGGTGATGTTGTTAGTGACTACTTAAAAGAAAAAGGTTATGATATTAGAAAAATTGAAACTAAATATAAATTAAGCCGTCATATGTTTTTTGCTATGATGAAGGGAGGATTCCATGCATTAATAGGTAAAAAAGCAAAATTAATTAATTATGATAATAATATAAATGATTATGATGAAATAATTATAGGGTCACCTATTTGGAATTCAAGACTTACCCCACCAATTAATACAGTACTTAAAGAAACTAATTTAGAAAATAAAAAAGTTACTTTTATATTATATAGTGGTGGGGGAATTGGTAAGAAGGCTACTAAAAAATTATTTAAAAAATATCCTAACTCAACGATTATAAATATAAAACAACCTAAAAAATTTAATGAAGAATTAAAGAAAATAGAGGTGTAATTATGGAGAAAAACGAAATTTTAAAAATGGCACAGGAAGATAATAAAGGAATGGATATTGCTGATTTAGAAGCTCAAAAAAAAGGAGCTTATATTGGTTATTTTATTGGTATTATTGGCATTATATTAGTTGATATAATTAATGGTGTTGTATTTAAAACTATAAATCATGGACCTAATATGGTTATAGCATTAATGTGCTTTACATCTTTTATTATTAAATATATTAAGCTTAAGAAAACTCATGAATTAATAGTTTCTATTATATATGCCTTATTATCTATAATGTTTTTAGTATTTTGGATTTTACAATTAACTAAGGTGTGGTAATATGAGAGAAGAACTAATACTTAAAAATAATGTCGCAAAAATAAGAAAAGAAAAAAGCATCTCACAGGATGCCTTAGCAAAGATGGTAGGTGTATCTAGAAATACTATATCATCTATTGAAACATATCAGTACCAGCCAACTGCAAAATTAGCTTTACTATTATGTATAGCACTAGATAAAAAATTTGAAGATGTATTTTATTTTTAGAAAACAAAAAAAGGCTTTAAATAAAGCCTTTTTGTTTTTATTATCTACTATAGAATTCGACAATTAGTTGTTCGTTGATTTCTGGTAAGAATTCATTTCTTTCAGGATATCTAACGAAAGTAGCAGCCATTTTGTTTTCATCATAAGCGATGTATTCGCATCTAACTAATTTAGCTTCTTGTGCAGCTTTAACTACAGCTAAACCTTTACTAGATTCTTTTAATGTAACTACTTGTCCTGGTTGTAAACGATATGAAGGGATATCTACCTTTTTACCATCTACTAGGAAGTGTCCATGGTTTACTAGTTGTCTAGCTTGAGCACGAGTAGCAGCGAATCCTGCTCTATAAACTACGTTATCTAATCTTGATTCAAGTAACTTTAAGAAGTTAGCACCATGAATACCAGCCATTTTACCAGCCTCTAAGAAAGTCTTATGGAATTGTTTTTCATTTACACCATAAGTGAATCTAACCTTTTGCTTTTCTTGTAATTGAATACCATATTCAGTAAGCTTATTTCTTTTCTTACCATGTTGTCCTGGAGCATAAGGTCTTTTTTGTAATTCTTTACCTGTTTCAGATAGAGAGTAGTTTAATCTTCTTGAAATTTTCCAAGTTGATCCAGTGTACTTTGACATATTTTTTTCCTCCTTTTATTTATTTTGCGTTACTAATAAAAGGCTTCTTATTTCGATTATAGGTTATAATATATTCGCCTACTCAGCTAGGCTACTATAAATAATAAGTATAATATAATACCTATAAAGTAATAAGTGCTGAACTTTACGAACGCAAAAATATTATATTATATAATAATATGAATGTCAAGAATTATTTTTTTTCTATATTTTTCTTATAGTATGAAGAAGTTTAATATAAAAAAAGAAATGCAAAATTTATCGCATTTCTTATATTACTTCACGGTTATAATAGCCATGAGTATCAACTTTGTCATTAAATTCTTTTGTTTTATCATCTAAATGGGCTAATTTATATTGAAATTTTTTAATTATTTCTTTTGTCTCTTCTTTAGATTCAATAGTAAATTGTAATCTAAATACATTTATGTAATTACTTAAATCATATAAGTTATCAATTAGATTTAATCTTTTACCATTATAAATAGAAGTATAACAATCATTATCTGTTTTAATATAGAAATCAAATAAGCCATCATTTAATCTATAACTATGATCCTTACATTTACCACATAAACCATTATGTTTAAGTGGACAGTATTTTGTATACATTAATTCTTGATGACCATATACAATCATTTCTAAATTAGGACTACCATTATTATTTTTAAAATATTCTTGATATAAATCTTTTATTTGCTTACTATTTATTTCATGAGGTAGAGTAACTCTACTAGCACCTAAGCGGAATAGATTATATACCGCAATAGAATTAGATGCATTAAATAAATGATCTGTGATAATTGTATTATTTTTATAATAATTTAAACCACCATAATTACCTATTAAAACATATGAATCAGTATTAATATAATGTGCATTATTACGTCTAATATAATTATTATAATATATTATTTCAATACCCATTTCAACTGCGGCTTCATATTGCTCTAGCGTAGTCGCAAAAACCGCTAGTTTAGGAGATATTTTGTCAAAAGATATTTTATAATTATTCTCCTTAATAGGTGATATTTCTCTATTTTTATCAAGGCGTTTATTATTAAGTTCTAAGATACCTTTTCTTCTAAGTTCATTTATTTCTTTTATAGGTATAAAGAAGTCTTCTTTAATATCATAATTAATACTTGAAATATAATATGGAGTATCATTTAATTTATTTAATTGTGTATATATTGTATCTTTACTAATAGGTTTATTTATTGATTTTTCTAATATATCTGATTGAACATAAGATGTATAATTGTTATATTCAAAAGAAATACTTAATTTATTATTTGCGCTACCAGTAACATATATATCTAATGGAAGTCTTTTAAATTCTTTTGGATATGTTTTTTTAATCTCTTCTAGATAAACTACATCCTTAGTTTTATATACTAAATCATTAATTGAGGCATTTTCTTTCATTTCAATAAAACAATAATTATTTGCGCTTTTAATTAAGTTATGATTTGCATCATATAACTTAATAACAGGTAAGCTTATTTCTTTTTTAGCTTCAATTCTAATTTGATCGTTTTGATTTAGTGTACTTGATAATTGTATTTTATATAAATTATTATTTTTAGAAACTATTTTACCAATTAAATACCCATTATTATTTGGTTTATTAGAATTAACTATATCCTTTTTATCTTCATTGAATAAATATCCTTTTGTGAATGTTCTATTAAATGTTTTTTCTAAATATGCATCAGGCTTTTTATTATCTAATAAGCTTCTATATAGATTAACAACACCCGCAACATATTCAGGACTCTTCATTCTTCCTTCTATCTTTAGGGAATCTATTATATCTAGTTCATGAATAAAAGAAGAAGTATTTAAATCTTTCATACTTAAAATATACGAATCACTTATTAATTTATCATCCATAAATAATTTATATTTCTTTCTACAAGGCCCAACACATCTACCTCTATTACCACTACGCATACCTATTAAGCCACTCATTAAGCATCCACCACTAAAAGATACACATAACGCTCCATGAATAAAAGCTTCTATACTAACCTTAGATTGTTTTTTAAATTCTTTTATTTTATCAATACTACATTCTCTTGAAACAACAATTCTTTTTGCGCCTAATTTTTCAAGTAATCTAATTCCATATATATCATCTATACCTACTTGTGTAGATATATGAGCTTCCATATCTTTATAATTATCTATTACATGTTTAATGATGGCAAGATCCTGAATGATTAGAGCATCAACGTTTGCTAAATAACACTTTCTAATTGCGTTAAAGGCTTCATTAAGCTCTTTTTCATAAACTATAGTATTAATTGTTACATATACTTTTACATTTCTTAAATGGGCATATTTTACAGCCTCACTTAATTCATCAAAAGAGAAGTTTTTAGCATAAGCACGAGCACTTAATGTTTCTAAGCCAACATAAACTGCATCGGCACCATTACTTATTGCGGCAACTAAGCTATCAAAATCTCCAGCAGGTGCTAATAATTCACTCATACTAATCACTCCTTTCATTACCTAAAAATTATAACACTTTAATTATTATTAGTCCATATATCATTTTTTTTGCAAAAATATAATTATTTAATTATAATAGAATTGTTAGGAGGTTTTAAAATGATTAGATTTGAAAATGTTAATTTAAGTTATGATAATAAAACTAGCATAATAGAAAATTTAAATCTAACTATTAATGATAATGAATTTTTAGTTATTATTGGACCTTCTGGCTGTGGTAAAAGTAGTTTAGTTAAAATGCTATCTGGTTTAATTAAACCAACTAGTGGGAATATTTATATTGATAATTGCTTAGTTAATGATTTAGAGCCATATAAAAGAGGAATATCTTTTATGCAACAAAACTCTAAACCTTATCCACATCTAAGTGTTTTTGATAATATTGCTTTTCCTCTAAATTTAAAGAAAATGGATAAAAATGTTATAAAAGAAAAAGTAGAAGAAATCGCAGATAAGCTTTCCATAAAGCCATATTTAAATAGATTACCTAAGGAATTATCAGGTGGAGAATATCAAAGATTGAATCTTGCTAGAACTTTAATTTTAGATAATAATATCGTTATTTTTGATGAACCATTATCTAGTTTAGATGCGAATCTAAAAGATAATATGAAGCGTGATATTAAAGAGTTACATAAACTATATAAACATACAACTATCTATATTACTCATGATGAAAAAGAAGCTATGAGTCTAGCTGATAGAATAGTTTTAATGAAAGATGGAAAAATTGTACAAGATGGAAGTCCCCTTGATTTATATTTAAATCCTGTTAATACATTTAGCGCTAGTTTCTTATCTAAAATGAATTATATAAAGAAAGATAATTATATATTAGGATTCCGTCCTTCTGATGTAAGCTTAGATGGAGATATCTTAGTAAAAATAATTGATAGTGAAATTATTAATGGACATCTTAATGTTTATGCTGATTTAGATGGAAATAAAATAGAGTTTATAACTGAAATAGGTACTATATTAAAAAACGAAGAATATATAAAAATTAATAAGGAATACATTTTTGATTTTGATACAAAAATGAGAAAGGATATGGACTGATAAAATAGATCAGTCCTTTTTTATCAAATTATGAACTATATAGAAAAAGAATTAGGAATTAAATATTTAAATGACTTGTTAAAATTAAAAATAAGAGATTTTTATTCTTATAATAAGCTTATAAGCAAAATTTTAAAAATAAAAACTAATATACCAATTTATGTTGATTCAAATATTATTTATCTACCCATAAAATCATATAAAGCATATGATTGTATATGGATAAATTATAAAAGAATAAAAGAAATAATTGATAATAAAAAAAGTGTTATTATTAAGTTTATTAACGGAGAAATAAAGGAATTTGATATTAGTTTTAATAAGCTAAATCGTATAATAAATGATGCCAAAATAATAATAACCTATTTTAAAAAAATAGAATGTGAAAGCGTAATCAATTAAAAAAAGTTATTTTATTATAGAAAATAAAATACATAAGTGATAAAATAGGTATGGATAAAATAGAAAACGGAGGAAATTTTATTTATGAAAAAAATTGTTTCAGATTTAAATGTAAAAGGAAAGAAAGTTTTAATTCGTGTTGACTTTAATGTTCCTATGAAAAATGGAGTCATCACTGATGATACACGTATAAAAGCTGCACTACCTACAATTAAGTATGTTATTGATAACGGAGGAAGAGCTATCGTATTCTCTCATCTTGGAAGAATTAAAGAAGAAGCTGATTTTGCTAAGAATGACATTACACCAGTTGCTAAGAAGTTCGAAGAACTAATTGGTAAAAAGGTTACATTCATCAATGCTACTAGAGGTAAAGAATTAGAAGATGCTGCAGCTAATTTAAAAGATGGCGAAATCTTAATGTTCCAAAACACTCGTTATGAAGATTATGATTTAGCAGCTCAAAAAGAAACTAAGAAAGAATCAAAGAATGATGCTGAACTTGGTAAATACTGGGCAAGTCTTGGAGAATTATTTGTAAATGATGCATTCGGTACAGCTCATAGAGCAGCTGCATCAAATGTTGGTATTGCTTCAAACGTTAAAGAAACTGCTGCTGGATTCCTTCTAGCAAAAGAAATTGAATACATTGGTGGAGCTGTAGATAATCCAGTTAGACCATATGTAGCAATCTTAGGTGGAGCTAAAGTATCAGATAAGATTGGTGTTATTGAAGCTCTATTAGATAAAGCTGATAAAGTATTAATTGGTGGAGCTATGATGTTCACATTCTTAAAGGCTCAAGGTTATAACATTGGTGCTTCTCGTTGTGAAGATGATAAACTTGATTTAGCAAAAGAATTAATTGCTAAAGGTAAAGGAAAATTAATTTTACCAGTTGATGCTAATTGTAATAAAGCATTTGAAGATACAAAAGGTACTATAAAAGCAATTGATAAATTTGCTGATGATGATATGGGATTAGATATCGGACCTGCTACACTAGAATTATTCGCAAAAGAATTAGCTGGTGCTAAGACAGTTGTATGGAATGGACCTATGGGTGTATTCGAAATGTCTAACTACAACCAAGGAACAATTGGTGTTTGTGAATTATTAGCTAACTTAAAGGGTGCTAAGACAATTATCGGTGGTGGAGACTCTGCAGCTGCTGCTGAACAACTTGGATATGCTTCTAAGATGAGCCACATCTCAACAGGTGGAGGAGCTTCACTTGAATACTTAGAAGGTAAAGTATTACCAGGTATTGCTTGTGTAGATGATAAATAATTAAAGGAGAATTTAAAAAATGAGAAAGAATATTATTATTGCTAACTGGAAAATGTATAAGACTAGAGAAGAAGCACTTGATTTTATTTATTCAGTAAGTCAAGAAGTTCCTTCAAAGGATTTAGTTGAATCAGTTATTTGTGCACCAGCTATTATGCTTAGAGACTTAGTAAAGCGTCAAGGTGAAAATGTTAGAATTGGTGCTGAAAATATGTATTATGAAGAAGAAGGAGCATTCACTGGTGAAATAAGCCCAAAAATGTTAACTTCTACAAACGTTGAATATGTAATTTTAGGACATTCAGAAAGAAGAATGATTTTCAAAGAAGACGATGCTTTAATTAATAAGAAAGTATTATCTGCATTAGAGCATGGATTAAAACCAATTTTATGTTGTGGTGAAACTTTAACTGAAATGGAAGAAGGAAAAGTTGAAGAAGTATTATCTAGACAATTAAAGTTAGGTTTAGAAAGCGTTAAAAAAGAAGATTTAGCTAAGATTGTTATTGGTTATGAACCAGTATGGGCAATTGGTACAGGTAAGAGTGCTACTGCTGAAATCGCTCAATCTAGATGTAAGTTCTGTAGAGATGTAATTGCTACTATCTATGGTGCTGAAGCTCAAAAGATTAGAATTGTTTATGGTGGAAGTGTTAAACCAGAAAATATCGCTGATTTCTTAAAGCAAGAAGATGTTGATGGTGGACTAATTGGTTCAGCTTCACTTAACCCTCAAAAATATCTAGCAATGGTTAAAGCTGGTATTAAAGAATAATTTAATTTAAAAATAGAAAGATAACTAACTCATTCGAGATAGTTATTTTTTCATATGTGTAGAAGGGATGATGTTTATGATTATATATCACATATATCCACTAGGATTATGTAATGCCCTATTTGAAAATGAATATAAGGAACCAGTTAATAGATTAAAAGAAATCTATAAATGGATCCCTCATATTAAGGATATGGGTTTTGATACTATATATTTTGGACCATTATTTGAATCTAAATATCACGGCTATGATACAACTGATTATTATAAAGTTGATTCAAGATTAGGTACTAATGAAGATTTTAAAGATTTATGTAAATATATAAAGAGTGAAGGACTAAAAATCGTTTTAGATGGCGTTTTTAACCATGTTGGTAGAGATTTCTGGGCATTTAAAGATTTACAAAAATATAGAGAAAATAGTTATCACTGCGATTGGTTTAATGGTCTTAACTTTAATTCGAATAATGATAGAAATGATGGTTTCTCATATAATACATGGGGAGGATATACTTCACTAGTAAAATTAAATTTAAGAAATTCATATGTATGTGATCACTTACTTAATGCCGTAAAAATGTGGATAGAAGAATTTGATATAGATGGTCTACGTTTAGATGCCGCAGATCAAATAGATTTAAATTTCTTTAACAAATTAAAAGATACTTGTAAGAGCTTAAAACAAGATTTCTGGTTAATGGGTGAAATAGTTAGTGGAGATTATCAAAGATTTTTAGATAGATTAGATTCAACTACAAACTATGCTTTATATAAATCAATGTTTAGCGCATTTAACTCTAAAAATATGTTTGAATATGCTCATGGAGTAGAAAGGGAATTTGGTCCATATGGATTATATAAGAATAGATTATTATATAATTTCGTTGATAACCATGATGTAAATAGAATAGTTAATACACTACAAGATAGAGAAAACTTAAAAAATGTATATACCTTAATGTTTATGATTCCTGGAATTCCTTCAGTTTATTATGGTAGTGAATGGGCTATAGAAGGAGTTAAACATAATGGTAGTGATAATGACTTACGTCCATATATAGATATTGATAAAATGAAGGATAATGATTTAACTAACCATATTAAAGAATTAATAAATATAAAGAAGAATTCAAAAGCTTTAATGTATGGTGGATATGAAAAAATAAATATATGGAATATGCAATATGCATTTGCGCGTATATATGATGATGAAGTAAAAATAGTTTTAGTTAATGCAGGAGATTCTGATTTTACATTTGATTTTTGGTATAGAAACAATCACTATAACTATACATTACCTAGAAAATCATCAAAAATTATTTAAAAAGAAAACGGCTAATTTTAGCCGTTTTTATTTCTTTTCAATTCCTTTAGAGAATGCTTGTTTAACACTTTCTTGATATTTCTTTTTTTATAATATAATGTATAATATAAATAGGGAGGGAGTATTATATGAAAAGAATATATACAGTTATATTGTTCTTGCTTGCGCTTGTGGGAATTATTAGCACATGTATTGCTAATGCAAAGATATTAAATTACGAAGAGGAAGTTTTCCCCCAAAAAGATGTATTTGATGATGACTTTGAAAACGATAAAGTATTAGTTGTTTTGAGCAATGAAGAGAGTAAAAAGTTGAAAGAATATACAAAAGATGATTTTAAGGGAATTGATGTTGATTATATTTTGGATTTGACAGTTAGTGTTGTTAATCTATATAAAGAATTTGGAAAAGGGAATTATAGCATGATTGAGAGTCAAGATGACATAAGGCTTCGCTTAAATATTGATTCTTTTCATCAAATTTTAGCAGTTTTTCTCAATAGCAAAACAAAAGAAAATGTGTTAGAAACAATAGAACTATTAAAAGATAGAGAAGGGATATTGAGTGTAGAGCCAGATTATAAAGAATATGAAAAAAAAAATAACTGCTTATAATGATCCATTTTTTGATATGTTTCCTGGGACAGGAAATTATTATGGCAAGTGGGCGATAGAAAAAATATCAGCTCCAAATATGTGGGATATAACAAAAGGGAATAAAAAGATAAAAGTAGGAATTCTTGATGGTGCAGTAGATATGTATCATGAAGATTTAATGCATAATTTTAGCTCTTTATCAAGAAAATTTGGAAATGGATATGAAGAGCAATACGATTCAAGTAATCCAAATGATCATGCTACTTTAATTGCTGGTATTATTGGAGCTGAAGTTAATAATGGTAGAGGAATTGCTGGAGTTTGTTGGGATGTGTCTATTGTGTCTTTAATAACCGATTATGATAGTGGAGGTTGGGGAGCAAGTTCATTTGTTCCGGCGGTTAGCTATGCTACTTCAAAAAATATACAAATTTTGAATATGTCTATTGATTTTGATGGTACAAATGCAGAAAAAGCAGCGGCAATAAACTATCCAGGATTAATTATTCACGCAGCTGGGAATTGGAATTCTAATGAAATTGGATTAGGTTACCCAACATTATGGGATTTAGATAATGTTATTAGTGTAGGAGCCTCTGATATATATGATAATAAAACTAGTAATTCTAATTGGAATGTTAGTTTAGTGCACGTATTTGCGCCGGGTTATAATATCCAAACAACATATCCAAAAAACAAGTGTACAAGTGGGACTTGTGCATCAGGCCATTTATACTATGGATACCATAAAAATGGTGGCACATCAATAGTGGCACCATTTGTTGCAGGTGTTGCTGCTGCTGTTTTAAGTGTAAATCCAAAACTATCTGCAACAGAAGTAAAAAGAATTATATTAGATAATGTTGATGATGTTCCACAATTGCATGGACTATGTACATCTGGTGGAAGATTGAATGCATATAAAGCTGTTAGGGCTGCAACTGAATCAGCAACATTTATAAATGATGTTAATGGTGACGGGAATGATGATATGATTTTAATTAGAAAAATTAATGGCAAATATGCATTTTCCGTTTTTAACGGACAAGCAACAGGATATTTTTCTAATCCAACTACAACTACAACAACAAGAGATTTTAGCTATAATGAAGAACCATTTTGCGGAGATTTTAATGGTGATGGTAAAGCTGATATATTGCTTCATTATGCGGTAAATAGCTATAGACATTTTTCAATGTTTCTAGGTCAGTCTAACGGAACGTTTGGACAAGAAATATCTATTTCAAGCACTAGATATCATGACGAATTATTATATCCTTATAAGGCGTTTGTTGCTGACCATGATGGTGATCACAAAGATGATTTTATTTTACTTTATGAAAATGATTATTATAAAATAGGTATACTTATATACAAAGGGAAAAGCACTTCATCATATCTAATTGATGCAACATCAACATCAACATATTCTAGTAATATTCCTTATCGCCATGATGAAGAAAAACTAATAGGAGATTTTGATGGTGATAAAAAGGCTGATATTGTTGTTAATTCGAAGGATGCAAGTGGCGCAAGAGTTTTATACGCTTTTATTTCACAAGGAGATTGTAGTTTTGTATCTAGTTCATTATCTAGTATTTTTCCTAATAATAAAGTTGATAATCCATATAAATTATTAATAGGGGATGTAAACGGCGGAGGGAAAGATGATTTTATTGTTCAATATAAGAATAGCCAAGAATATAGAGATGCTTTAGTATATAAAGGAAAGGATTCAAGTCCATATTTTACATCACCTACGACCCCTGCCTTAACTAGCTCAGATTTGTATAATGATAGTTATTTGATTTATGCAGGTGATTTTACAGGCGATGGGAAAAGTGATGTTTTAGTAGAATATGGCAATAATGGTAATAGGCAACTATTAACATATAGAGGAAAATATAATGGCAATTTTTATTCAGGTATAAATCAAAATACACCTAATGGCTTTAATTTAAAGACGTGGCCTGCCCATTCGTATGTTGGTGATATCAATGGAGATGATATCGATGATTTTATTGTAAAATGGAAATATGTTGGTGACGATGAAGTTAGCGTACATGTGTATTTAGGGGGGTATTTAGAAAATAGTGATAATATATTTAGCTCTGCCAAAACTACACATTCATACATACCATTTTATAATGAATAAAAGGAGGTAAAATATGAAAAAAGTATTATTAATTATGCTCTGCTTATTATTAATTACTGGTTGCACAAAAAAGATAGAAGATAATCCTAATACACCTTTTATTGAGATAGATAGAGAATCACAAAAAAAGTTTGAAAAATCTTTTAAAACAAAAGAGATAAATCGAATACAAAAAAGCTACGAAGATAATTACAAATTAGATAAAAGAAAAGACATGACAACTAATTGGCAAGAAAATAATACCATATCAAACGTTGATGATTATCATTTTTGGTTTACTTGTTATTATAAAACTGATGATATAGAAGTTATTCATGTTGAAAGATCTAGAAAAGGATATAAGAGTGTAAAACATATGCTTTATTGGATTGAATATAGAATTAGCAATTATTCTTTTTCTGTATGGGGAAGAAGTTTGAATAATTTTACATATATTTTAGTTCTAAAAAATGATAACTTATATGAACTGGATTATGCTTATGAGAATAATATTATAAACGATGATGACGTTAAAGAGATTTATAAGCACTATATAGATTCTAAATTTTTGAAATGTGATCCTGAGTATAATCGTTACCATTATGAGCCTGATAATATTCCTGAATACTAAAAATTCAGGGTATAGAATATATGATCCAAAATATGAAGGATTCTTATTTGAATATTATGATTATATAAGAAATAAAATGGCTAAAATTAGCCATTTTATTTTTTTTCTATTCCTTTAGAGAATGCTTGTTTAACGCTTTCTTGATATTTCTTTGGAGTCATGCCTATAATCTTTTTAAATGATAAGATGAAATAGCTTTGACTACAAAAACCTAATTCTTCCGCAATTTCAATAAATGATAAATCAGAATAATCTATCATATTTCTTGCAGTTTCAATTTTCTTTTTTAAGATGAAATCTTTTAAGTTAATTCCTGTTTCTTGTTTAAATAAAGTTGAAAGATAGAATTGATTTAAATTAATATATTCTGCAATGTCGTTAATTTTAATATTTTCATATAAATGATTATTAATATAATCTATTGTTTTAACAATTTGAAGTGAATAGATATTCTTTGTTTCTATTTTCTTCATCTTTTCAGCATAATCCATAACCATTTCTTTATATAAACTAGTTAATTCTTCACCACGTGTTGTTAAGTCTGCCTTTTGAATATAATAATCACTAGTTGTATATGCTTCATCTAGAGGTAGTCCACCTTCAATACAGAATCTTGCGATTAAAGCCGCAGTAATAACAAAGTGATATGTAAAGTTTCTATGAGGATTAGTTGATAATACACCCCAGTCTTCACGTTGTTTAAATGGATCTGTTTTTAGTTTATTTTCAATCCATTCTATTCTACCAGCCTTAATAGCTTCATAAATTTCAATATCGTGTTCATAGCTCTTTCTTTCAATGTTTTCATCTAAACTTATGTAGTTTTTATACTTCAAATCTCTTCTAATACTCATAATATCGCCCTCTTTAATATGAATTTTAACATTTTTTTGTAATTTTTTATATAAAAAAATGATATTTTCTTATAAAATATTTGTGAGGTGATACTATGAATTTACAAAAAGGTATAAATATTGGTGGTTGGTTATCACAATGTGAGCCTACTATTAATCATTATGAAACATTTATTCATGAAGAAGATTTTAAGAAAATTAAAGATTTAGGTTTTGATCATGTTAGAATTCCAGTAGACTATAATTTAGTTGAAGAAGAAGATGGAACTTATACTGATGGATTTAAATATATCGATAGAGCAATCTCTTGGGCAAAGAAGTATAACTTAAATATGATTTTAGATTTACATGAAACATATGGCTTTGTCTTTGATGATGAGACTAGGGTACAATTTTTTAGTGATAAAAATATTAGAGAACGCTTCTTTAAATTATGGGAAGAATTTGCGAATAGATATGCTAAATATAAGGATATGTTAGTATTTGAATTATTAAATGAAGTTACTAAAGAAGAATTCGGTCCTATTTGGAATGAATCTATAATAGAGGCAGTATCTAGAATTAGAAAAATAGATAAAGATGTATTAATTATATTTGGTGGTACTAGAAATAATAGTTTATCTGATTTAGTTAAATTACCTATTATTGATGATAAGAATTTAATTTATACATTCCACTGTTATGAACCTCTAATTTTTACTCATCAAGGTGCATATTGGATTAAAGATATGCCACTAGATTTTAGAATTGATTATCCACTAAAATATGATGATGTAGTTAAGGCACAAAATGGAGCGCTAAAAAAAGTATATGATAACTGGGGTGGAGTTAAAAGTTTACAATTTGGTTTAACTACAGAAGAATATGTAGGTAATATTTTTGAAAAACTATTTACTCCTGTTGTTGAATTTGCGAAGAAGCATAATTTAAAATTATACTGTGGTGAATATGGTGTAATTAATCTAGCTGATGTTAATGCTAAAGTTAGATGGTATAAAGAAATACATAAGGTACTTGAAAAATATAATATCGGACGTGCTTTATGGAGTTATAAAGAGATGGACTACGGTATTATAGATGATCTAAATAAGGATGTACTAAAAGACATTGTAGATAATGCATAAAAACAAATATAAGGCTTATTTAAGCCTTTTTTTGTTTTATATATAAAATAAATCTTTTATATTTAACATTAAAATGTTAAAATATAAATTAGAAGGTGTCGTTATGAAAAAAATATATGCAATAGGTGAAGCTTTAATTGATTTTAAATATGAAAAAAATAGTTTTATACAAAACGCTGGTGGAGCACCTGCGAATGTATGCGCAGCTATTAGTAAATTAGGTGGAAGTGCTAGTATTATCACAAAACTTGGTACTGATATATTTTCTACCTTTTTACTTGATGCATTTAAAAAATATAATATTGATATTAGTAATGTAGTTATTGATAGTAAAGAAAAGACAGGACTAGCATTTATTAAAGATAATAAATATAGTTTTTATTTTGATAATTCATCAAGTGTTAATCTAAATAAAAAAGAAATAAATAAAAAATTATTTGATAAGGATTCTATAATTCATTTTTGTAGTTTATGTTTAGGAAATTATCCTATAAAAGATGCAATTAAGTATGCACTAGATAATACTAGAGGCTTAGTAAGCTTTGATGTTAATTTAAGAGAAAATATATGGAATGATAAAAGCTTAATGATAAGTAGAGTAATAGAATATATTCCTTATGCTGATATATTAAAGTTAAGCGCGGAAGAATTATATACCATTACTAATAAAACAAATGAACTTGATGGAATTAAACACTTAAAAGAATTATCTAATAAATGGAAGATAGTTATTATTACTTTAGGAAGTAATGGAGTAAATGCTTATGATAGAAGCTTAAATAAAATACATTTAGATGCCTTAAAAGTAAAAGAAATAGATACTACAGGCGCAGGAGATACATTCATAGGTGCATTTTTATATTACATTTCTAGATTCAATAAAACCCTTAATTTAAGCGATTTATTAGATGCTCTTAAGTTTAGTAATAAAGCTAGCGCATATAAAGTAAGTCATAAAGGGACAATGGAAGGAATGCCTAATTATTATGATATGTTCCATCACCCTATATTCTTTAATAGAAATAGAGTTTATAGAATATATTTAGGTGGTAAGGGATATCATAAATTATTAGGAGATCCAAATACTAATAACTTTTTCCCAGAAGAATGGTTATGTAGTAAAGTAAAGGCAATTAACCCTAAATATTTTGGCCCTAGAGATGGTGTAAGTGTAATTGAAGGAACTAATATTTTCTTAGATGATTTACTTAAAAATGATTCTAGAATAGAGGGAAACAAAAAATATGACTGCCTAGTTAAATATTTAGATAGTGCAATTAGACTTCCTATGCAGGTACATCCTACAAAAGAATTTTCTAAAAAATATTTTAATAGCGAGTATGGTAAAACAGAAGCTTGGCTTGTAATAGATGTTAGGGATAATGCGAAATTATATTTTGGCTTTAAAAATAAAATAACTAAACAAGAATTATATGATTTAGAAATTGTATCACAAACGAAGCGTGATATAATGCGTTCTATATTAAATGAAGTTAAACCAAAAGTTGGAGATATCTATTTAATTAAAGGTGGTTTAATACATGCCATAGGTGAAAACTGTACTATAATAGAGATACAAGAACCAACTGATTTTACAATACAACCTGAAGGGTACTGCGGGGACTATAAAATAAGTGAAGAAGAAAAATATATAGGCTTAACTAAAGATATAGCACTTGATTGTTTTAATTATGATTTAGTAGGAGATAAAGCGCTAGATATGGCTAAAGTAAGCCCTAAAATAGAATATGATATTGATTATTTAAAAGAGAATTTAATTACTTATAATGATACTCCATGCTTTAAAATGAATAGATATACTTTAAATAAAAAACCACTTAAATTAAGTGGTGGACCTAGTGTATGGATAGTCTTAGATGGTAGTGGAGTGTTATATGGTAAAGATTATAAAAGAGTATTAAAAAAAGGCGATTATTTCTTACTAGCAAATGATTTAGATAATTTATTTAAAATTAAAGGTAATATTAAATTAATTGAATGTATAGGAAGTGAATAGAATGGCTAATGAACTAGATGTTAAAAGAGATATAATTAAAGATGATAAAGATTTATATACAAGATATGGTCTAATTGTTAATAGCGAGATAAATGATGAAGTTATTAATAAGTTTAAAGCTGATATAGAAGCTAGTAAAAAGGTAAGTGAAAAAGAAGCTAATGCCCTTTTAGGTGAATTATATTATGCCAATAAAAATTATGTAGAAGCTTTTAATTGTTATACTAGAAGTAAAATTAATACAGATGATGTAAATGGTGATTTCTTTGGTGGACTATGGGGTAAACTTAAGGCTGTACTTAAAAAAGGACAAGTAGTAAGTAATAAAATGTTTTTAGATGAAGAACTTGCTAAATTCAATTATTTTGATACAATTTTAAGAGTTAATGGTAATGATGCTAATATTATAAATTTATACGAAAGAAGTATTAAGAAAAGTCCTAAAATGCTTAAGTTTGAAGAAAACTATAAACTAATGCACGAAACAAATAAAGACGAATTTGAAATGTGCGTAAATGTTAAGGTTCAAGCTGCTATGGCTTATTGCCGTAGTAATGACAAAAAAGGCTATGAGAAGGGATTTAAGCTTCTTCATGAACTATTTACTACAATAGAAGATACTAGAGAATACATTACTAATGATGTCGCAAATAAAATGATTTTTTATCTAATGGATAAGAAAGAGTCATTTGATAAAATTATAAATACTTACTATAGATATATTGAACTTGATAATCCTAACAATGAAACACTAAATATTCATTTAGGTAAATATTTCTTTGAAAATGGTAGATATGAGCTAGCAAAAGAACACTTATCTAGAACTAATGATACATTAAGTAAAATATTACTTGCTAGAATATATTACATGGAAAATAAAAATGAAAATATGATTAAGGTTTATTCACTTATAAAAGATAATATGAGTGCATTTACATGTGAAGAAGATTATTATATGTATGCTGATGCAACAATATTCATCTATTATAATGAACAAAGCTTAGAACCACTTGATGTAATAAAAGTAATACTTGCTTTAAAGGAATTTGTTGAAGGAAATAAAGAAGGTAAGAAGAGTCCAAAAATTAATCCATATTATATTGGTGAATTATCTGACTTTTACTTTTTATCTAACGATTTAATTAGCGCTAGCAATTACGCTAAAGAGTATTTCACAGAAATTAAAGGAAATAAAAAGCCTGTATCTGAATATGAAGCTAAAGATGATTTAAATAGTTATCATTTAAATAGAGGACGTGGCTTATATGTAGAAAAAAGATTCTTTGAAGCATATGATCATTTTTCTAAAATGGGTAATTATGCTTTAATAAAAGATGAAGTATTAGATATTATTATGTTAATAGTTGATCATACAACTACTGATTATGATACAAAATTAGAAAATAGATTTGATGAATTAGTTGATATTGTTAAAAAACTATTCCCTAAAAAAAGAAAGAAAAGATATCCTTATTTAGGAAATATTTATATGAAAAAATGTATGCTAGAAATTGATTTTAAGAAAAGCTATAAGTTAGGTAAAAAATATTTAGGCAAGAATATTAGCAATTTAGCAAAAAGAAGAAACTTAATAGAATTTTATAAAGAAAATAAAAAAAGATTAAAAAATAAATAAGAAGGGGGGAAAAGTTATGTATGATTATTATGTAGAAACATACACTATGAAAGCTGGTTTATTAGGTGGTACTAATTTTGCAAAAGAAAATGAAAAATTCAAAAATTATCTATTAAATATGGATGCTCATGGATGGGAAGTAGTATCTGTTTGTAATTTGGATACTGGCGGAAAACAATATGTTTTTGAAGTAGTATTTAAGAAAGCAATTAAATAAAAAGGCTTTGTTAAGGGATATTTTACTTATAAAAGCAAAATAGCGATTTAGAATTAACTAAATCGCTTTTCTTTTCTTTAATTTTATAAAAATAATAAATCTTTAATTTATTATAAAAATTTGATATACTTTATATATATTAGCTTATATTTTTTATCATAATTTGATAAAAAACAATATTGGGGGAAATAAAAAAAGCTCAAATGAGCTTAATATTTAATGGCAGGGGTATCAGGATTCGAACCCGAACCAAAGGTTTTGGAGACCCGTGTGCTACCATTGACACCATACCCCTAACATAAGATAGTATATCACAGAGAATCACAAAAAACAACTAAAATTTTCTATTTAGAAAGAAGGTAATATTATGAGTAGTAATATCCTAGTATTAGGTGCAGTTGGTTTAATATTCGTTTTAGTATTATTTGGATTTCTTCTAGGATTCTTAAGAGGATTTAGGAAATCAATGTATTTTACAATAATATTTATTGTTGTTGTAATACTAAGCTTTATATTTGCGACTGTTCTAGCAAAAAGTGTATATAGTGGGTCTACTCTTTGGAAAGTCGCCAAGAGCGTCATACCAAGTAAAATTAAGGAAGGCAGTGAATCAGTAACTTCACTTAAAGAATTTGTTAGATTCTATTTAACACATAACTATACAGAAGTATTAGAAAGTGGAATGACCGCAGGAGAAAGTATTGTTGCTAATGAAAATGCAATGGGTATAATTGATGGTTTAATCGTTATGATACTTAAGGTTGCTATGCTTATTGGCTGTTATTTAGTTTTAACTATTCTATTCTACATAGTATTTGGATTAATTTATTTATTATTCTTAAGACCAAAAACTTATATAGAAACAACCACAACAACTGATGAAGATGGTAAAGAAACTGTTGAAGAAAAAGAAGTTAAACCTAACAAAAAGCGCTTAAGCGGTGGCTTTGTTGGTGCTGCTAAAGGATTTATTAAAGCTATGATTATATTAATTCCTATAAGTTTCGCAATAGGAATGATAGCTCAAATAGAAATACCTACAAGAAGCACTGTTAATGCAGAAGTTAGATATGAATCAAGCTCATCTACAACTAAAACATTAGAAGATATTGTAGCGGCATGTAAGAAATATGATAAATCAATTGGTAAAATTCATTTAGGCTTAGATGATTTTGTTATGGATAAAATCATAAGCTATGATGTAAAAGATGCTAATGGTAAAAAAGTAAAAGTAGTTTTAAGAAAAGAAATTAGTGGATTTATTAATATCTATAACACTATTGAAAAAGAAATAGGTGTAGAGAACTTAGATGATTATGATTTTAAAAATAATATAAACTCTACTGAAATGAAAAATATTGTTAGTTCACTAACAGAAAATTTAAGCAATTCTAATGCAATTACAACACTTCTTACTGCTGTAGGAGATGAAGGATCTGTAATACTTGAAGATAAATTAAGTGAAAAAGATAGTGATTTAGCTTTATTATTTGATGAAGTTAATTTAAAGAATAAAGATAGTAAATGGTGGAGTGAACAAATTGAACAATTAAATGATATTTATAAATCATTTGCTGATATGAACTTAGATTTTTCTAAGGTTGATAGTAAAGAATATAATTTAATGTTTAAAGAAACTACAAAAGAAAGCTATGAAAAGTTTATTGATGAAATATTTAATAACGAGTTACTTGAAATGTTTATTGGTGGAGGCTTAAAGTATACAGTTAAAAAACTACCAGCTGATATGCAAGAAATAGAGTCAACAACAAATCAAGTAGTAGATGATAAAGAAGTAGATAAAGAGCTTAAAGCATTCTCTGGATTTATTAATGTTTTAAGAGATGATATAGTATTTAAAGATGGTTCAGTAGATACTGATGAATTAAATGTAAAAACATTAAATGATATAGTTGATACTGAAGTATTAATAAACTCAAAAATAGTTGGAAAATTAACAACAATATTAATTAAGAATGCTATTTCTGAAGTAGCATTTGATGGTGAAGATATTGGATTTGATACTTCAATATTTGATAGTGCAAGCTTTGTTATTCATAATGAAGTATCAAGTTTAGCTAAAGTATTAACTGATGGCTTTACTGCTGAATGTAAATTAAGTAAGCTTAAGAATTTTTCTGATGAAGCAAATGTTGGTGAAGTATGTAAAATGCTTGAAAGTAATGGTTTAGATAATTCATTAATCTGTAACGAATTATTTGGTAAGATTATGCCTAAAGTTTTACATACAGTTGCACCTGATGAAGATTTTAGTAGTTTAGTTTGGAAAGATGAATTTAAAGCAATTTCAGGTACTTTAGAATCTCTTTATGAAAGAGATACACTTGTTAATAACTTATCTAATTTAGATTTTGATACAATGACTTATAAAAAGTTAGATAACCTATCTAATAATGCTAAAGTATGGCAAGGAAAAGTTATCACTAAGTTATTAAACGGCTTAGCATTACCATTTATTGATACTATTGATGTTGATGGTAATCCTATTGAATTAGAGTATGATAAAGATAAAATTGTTTGGAAAAATGAAATTAAAGGTATTGTTAATATTGGTGTGTGGGCAAGTGATACAGATGGTGTTATAACTGATAGTGATTATGATAATACAGTTGGAAGTTTAACTAATGCATTCTCTGATACACTTAAAGTTAAAGTATTAAATGTACTTGGCGAAGAAGTTCAAGATGATAAGCATAATGAATTATTACATGCACTTGCTAATGGAATGCTTAAAGAATTATTAGGTAGTGATGTAGGTGATTCTAAATTTGAATGTCCTGCCTTATCAAATATCGCAAACATATTAGATGATAATACAAGTGATAGTTATATGGGTTATGGTAATATAGTTATTTCTGAAATAGAATCAAAAGCAACAAATGCTCTACCTGAAGCACAGTTTAAGACTTTAACTAATACTTTAAGTAATAATATTGCTAATTCAAAATATTTACAAAAAGTAATAGATTCTAATTTAGCAACTTCAGTTGATAAATCAAGCTGGGATGGAGTTAAATGGGAAAGCGAAATGAAGGCTATTGATAATGTAGCTCAAGAAATGGATCCTGATACTAGTGGTAATATAGCAATGAGTACTATTTCTACTTCTATGGAAGAAGTTAAAGATAGTATGCTTGTTGAATTAGAAGAAAATACTCCTAATTCAGAAATACTACAAGATGTATTTAGTGATACATTAGTTTCAAATAGTTTAATTAGTAATAAGAGTGATATTACAGACTGGGATCTTGAAATGTCTGGTTTAATCACTGTTGCTAGAACAATGGAAGATAGTAATAATAAAATCAAATTATCAGAACTTAATACTATCACAACAATTAGAGTAAGAACTATAGAAAGCTTAAAGACTAACACTTATAAATCAGTTGTTTTAAAGAATACAATGACTAATAATTTAAGTGAACCAATGTCTACTCCATCAATGTCTATTTGGTCAGACTTAAAGTGGGAAAGAGAAATGCCAAGAATTTGTGAAGTATTAAAGACATTAGCAAATGATCCAACAGATTATGATGAAGCTATTTTAATAGATGATGTTAATATGGGTGAAGATTCTGAAATTAAACGTATTACTTTCCAAAGAATAGAAGATAATATAGCTTATTCTGAAGCTCTACAAAATATGTTTAAGGAAGCTATGTCAAGTGTAGAAGATAGTGAAAATCCTTATACATTCCCAAATGAACCATCTATTAGTGGTGATTTAGAAGACTTCTCAGAATGGTGGTATATTGAAATTACAGGTTTAGCAAATGTAATTTATGCTGAAATGGGTATTGATGATCCTAAAGATAATGATATTATAAAGATTAGTGAATTTAGTGATACTGAAGGTGCTAAGGTTAAAGTTGTTAAGGCATTATCTGAAGATGCTATATATGAATATAGTGATACTGAAGGGTATCATGAAGTATTAAAGAAGAGAGTATATTCTGATATCTTTAGCCAACAATCTAATATTGGTGTATCAGAATACTTACAATATATGTTTAAACCACAATTTAGAGACTTATCAAAAACTACAGTTTCTGGTGATACAAAATATTATACATTCACAGATACTTATAACTGGGATTATGAATTAGAATTAATTATGAATGTATATTTAACTACTCAAATGAAATATAATGATGGTGCACTTGTTGAATTAGATGATAATGATGAAGTTGAATTTAATGATGAAGTTAACTTTAAATTATTAGATGCAACTCAAACAACTAGTGGTACTGGCTTAGAAGCTAGTTTAAGAAATAAGGCAGTATTAAATGCTATTAGTCTAAATATTAGTGATAACACTTATTTACAATTTGTTTTAGCTTCTGAAATGAAGAGAATGATGAATGGATATGTAGAAGGATATGAAAAATATATTGCTAAAGATCCTACATCTATAAGTGGTAATGAAACAGGTTGGACAAATAGTGAGTGGCTTAACGAAACAAATATATTAAATGAATTAGCTCAATCATTAATAACTGAGGCGTCTCCTAAGATGGAAGGATTTAGCTTCTATGACTTATCTAATGAACAAATAGATAATATATGTGAATTAACTCCATCATCTTATTTATTACAATCTAAGATGGCTAAACCATTTGTAGATGCTGGTATTAATAATAGTGATATTACTACTGTAAGTTCATTAACAGGTCCAATGGATTTAATGGAATACATCATTTTACATGAATGGAATGATGGTAAGAATGAAGCATATGCAACAGTAATGAACACATTAAGCGAAAAGAGAACTGGTTTAAAATCTATTAAGAGTGATGATGCATATGATATTGCAACTATTACATATAATCATTATCAATTAAATTTCTATGAAGATGAAACTAAGGCTAATAAGTTAGTAATTATTGATATTAATGATGGTGTAGTTTCAATAACTGATGGAGCTGGTGTAGATTATTTAACTAATGATGTATCTAGTGAGTTAAATGCAGTTAGAACATATGCAGAATATTCATTACTAGTTAGTGCATTAAGAGAATCACCTATTCCTTTATTACAAACTTATAATGTTGCTGATAAAGTAGCAGAAATGGGTAGTTCATTAATTTATAATGGTTAAAAAAATGGAGGAATGTCTTAGACATTTCTCCTTTTTTCAAAAGAAAAAGAGGAAATTATTTTTCCTCTTTATTTTCTTTATTTTCGTTATTAGTTTCTTCTTTAGCACTTTCTTCTAAAGCATCAGCTTCTAAAGCAGCTTCATAAGTGTTTTCTTTACCTAAAGAATCTCTTACAGCTTGATTTGACATATCTTCAAGACTGTTATCTTTTCTAACGTTTTTATATCTATTTTCTCTATCTTCTTTTTCTTTCTTTGCTCTTGCAACTTTAGCAATAGCAATGTTTTCTTTTTCTTCAGTAGAAGCAAAAGTATAAGTTTCTCGATCAACTTCCTCAGTTGGTACATAACTCTTCTTAGGCCAGAAGATGAATAGTCCAAAGGCAATTTCAATTAATAATGCAGCAGCAGTAATAATTATTGTTCTATTCATTTCAGGGAAAGACCAAGCAAATTCTGATGCTTCCTTCTTACTAAATTTAGTTCCAGCTATTCCTTCTTCAACTAATTGATTCCAGTATTCTTGATCGTTATGTTCAACAAGTGGAAGTTCTACATTATTATCAAAGAATATTGTATCATCAGAATCTTTAAATGTAATATGGCTAATAGCTGTAGGAGTATCTGTATGTGTTTCATCAACTAATTTCTTTAATATGTCATGTTCTGAGAATGTAAAGATTGTAGCGTTTATACTATCATAATCACAAGTGGAATAATCTTCAACTAATGTAAAACCATTATCTGCAGTAATTGTTATTGTAGAATATTTGATTTCTTCATCTTCACTTTTTTCTTCAGGTAGTTCATCTTGATCAATAGCAATAATTTCTTTATTGATGTGTGAAACTATAATCATAATACCTGATCTAGATACTTTTACTTGTTTTTCTTTTCCATCTTCAGTTACTGTTTCAGTCATATTATCCATAAATAAGCTATAACAAATAACTTTTGTTGTATTTTCATTTTCTGTATATTCTAAAGTAAATAATGGTTCTTTTAGGTAATTTGTATAGTATTTACAGAAGAACTCATAATTTTCTTCACTAACTGCCTTTTTAGCTTTATTTCTGTGTGCTCTAGAATATGATTCATCCCATGAGAACTTAAAAACCATAAAACAGAAGACAATTGCGACAATTATATATATAATCTTTTTAAGCAATTTAATCACCTCATAACATATTTATATTACTATAAATATTAAAAAAAAACAATCAAAAATACTAAAAATTCACCAAACATACAAAAACACTTTACTTTTTAAATAATTTATGCAATAATAATATATGGCTAAAAAGCCAAAGATGGCGCTTGTGGTGAAGAGGCCTAACACACTGGATTGTGGCTCCAGCATTCGCGCGTTCGAATCGCGTCAAGCGCCCCAATTGATAATAACTGATACAGCGTATCAGTTTTTTATTTTATCATAATTGTTAGAAGAATACCTCGTCTTCTATAAGGTGGGGATGAATTCTAACTTTTTCCTATATAATGTTGAGATAATATACAAAATATGGTATAATATAAATGTAGGAATTGGGGTATACATTTGAGGATGTATACTTGAAAAGTCAGCATTGCTGGCTTTTTTTTATATTAAGCACAAGAAAATTAATATGTAAAAAGCACAAAAATGAACTGAACCCATTTAGTTCACAAACAAAAAAACCTATTTTTTTATTTTTTTCTATGCTACAATATGATTAACATATGTATAAACATATTCGATATATATTTTAATAACTATAATTAAGCGTTTAAAGGAGAGTGATTTTTATGAAAAAAATTAAAACGCCTCTTTTGTCATTTTTATTGCTTATTGTATCTATTTTTATTTTATCAGCTTGTGGGAAAACTAAACTACCTACAAACGATTATGAAAAAGTTGAATTTGCATTTAATGGCGTAGAAAAGAGCTTTAGAAACAAAAAAACTATGTCAAATAGTAATAATGATTTAATGAAATTATTATCATTTAACCCATCACAAACTGATTTAGATACAATTAAAGGAATTTATACTGATGGTGATAATCAAGGTGATGTAATTGATGAAGTTGAATATGACGAACCACCAATGATACAATTTCAATATTTAAAGAAGGTTTTTGAAAAGATTGGAGATAGTTATAAGTTTAATACTAAGTATTATGATATTATAGAAGGAACTATCTATATTGATATGAATAGTGGTAAAGAATCAAGTGGTGATGAATATAAGGCTACATATTCATTTACTTTATCACTAGATATTAATATTGATAGTAATAATCTTATAATCGCAGATGTAGGTTTTGATATAAAAGTAGTGCAAAATAGTAAAACTTATAATACTAATTGGTATGTTACTATGAAGTTAGATTATGATATGGAAAATAAAACTCCAAATTATAAAATGACAATGCTTACTAATAATGAAGAAAAAGATCTACCTACTAGACTTGGATACACTTATGAATATGATTATGTAGAAGTAGTAGATAGTAAGATTAAAGAGTGGAGAAAGTTCTGCTTTGAAACTGATAAAAAATTAGTTAAGGATTCTACACATACTTCATTTAATGATTACATAAATGAAGATGTTGAATATGATACATCTACATGTAAGTGGTATTATGATAAATCATTATATAAGATTACTAGAAAAAATGCAGAAAAAACAAAGACAGTTGGTAATGCCTTATTTAATTTGGGACTAAATTATACTGATATAGATCCTACTAATTTTACTAGTAGAGAAGGTGTAAAAAATAGCGTAATTAAGACATGTTACGATGATTTCTGCAAAATCTATAAGAAAGATATAATCTATTCAATGTTAACTAGCGAAGAGCATGAAGATCATGGTGGAGAAGTTACTATTAGTGGTTTAAGAATTATGAATAGTGATGCAACTGGTGGCTTTGAAAATGTGCATGTAAATGATGAAATGATTATCGATTTAGTAAAAGATTTTAATGATTCTTATGGAGAACATCAAACTCCTCAAGTATACTACATTGATGGTGATGGTGGTTTACAAGGAAGAGCTAATGTTGATGAATTAAGTTTTGCTTTTGCTATATATGATAATAGCGATAATAAATTAAATGAAGTAGCTGTTGAAAAAACTGATAAAGTATCAGAATGTTTCAAAAAAGCTTTGGAAGCTAATAGTTCAACGTATAATAATAAATTTATGTTAATCGTAAAAGATGTTAGTAAAAACATTAGTGGAGGAACAATTTATTATTTTGAAGGAACTATTCCAGCTATAAATAATAATGTATTCCCTGAAGCTGCTATTAGTTATGGTATTCCTAAATATAGTGCAAGTGATAATGTAGATTTTAAGTTATCTGAAAAAGATGGTACTATGACTGTAACTATTAGTAATTCTACAACAGCTGAAGCAGATTCTTATTTAATTGATATACTTAAAGCAGGATTTATTAATACTGTTGATACAGATAGTGTAAAAGAATACACTAAAGAAACTGGCGAAACACAAGTTCAACATTTAAGATTCGATATAGGTTCTAGTCAATATCATATTAGTTCATGGTTTGAAACTAAAGAAGTAGATCCAGGTGGAGATGAAGAAGAACCTATCGTTATTACAGCAGTTTCTTTAACAGGTGATTTTAACGATTGGAGTGCTACAACAGGATGTATTGATTTAATGCCTTTAGGAGGAAATAATTATTTAACACAAAACATCCAAATGACTACAGGAATGAAATTTAAGATTATATGTAATCATAGTTGGAATATCAACTTTGGATATAAAGATATTGGAGGAATTAAAGATTATCCAAAAGTATTTAGTGAAGATGGTGAAGAATCTAATATAAAGATATTAAAAGATTGTACATTTACTATAAAATTTAATATGGAATATATTAACGGAGAAAATGTAGCATCAATTCAAGTATTAGAGGTAAATTACGAAGCGTAAAATTAAATACAAACAATATAAAGGAGTTTAAAACTCCTTTTCTTTTGTGCTAAAATATAAATGGAAGTGATATTATGTGGATTAAAGAAAAACCATCATATGGTGATCAAATTAGAGTTAATAGAGGACTATATTATCATCATGGTATATATGTAAGTGATGATGAAGTAATTCAATATGCTTCTCCTAAGGGTAGTGAAATATCAGCAAAAACTGCCTTAATTATAAAAACAAATCTAGATACTTTTTTAAATGGTGGAGAAGTAGAGGTAAGAAAATATAATAGTGAAGAATTAAAGAAAGTTAGAAGTAAAGATGAAATTGTAAAATTTGCAAGGTCTAAATTAGGAAGTGGATTAGGTGAATATGATTTAATAAATAATAACTGTGAACACTTCTCTAATTACTGTGCATTTGGTATAAAAGAAAGTAATCAAGTAGAAGATATATTTAAAATGTTATTTGGCGGATAAAATCCGCTTTTTTAATTAGAATACGTTTTTATTTTTAATTATTCTTTTTTAATAATAAAAAAGTGATATAATAATATTGTGTTAAAAATAAAGAAAAAAGGAGATTTTTATTATGGGTATGTTTGATAAACTATTATCTAATTTAAAAGCAAAAAGAAAAACAATCGTATTTACAGAAGGAACTGATCCTAGAATTCTAGAAGCAGCTTCTAGATTACTATCTGAAGATTTAATGGATGTTATTTTATGCGGAAATGTTGAAGGTGTTAAAAATGCCGCAAGCATTTGTGGATTTGATATTTCTAAAGCAACTATTATTGATCCACTTAAATATGAAGAATTTGATAATATGGTTGATACAATGGTAGAACTTAGAAAAGGTAAGATGACTAAAGAAGAATGTACTGATTTATTAAAGAAATCTAATTATTTTGGTACTATGTTAGTTAAGATGGGTAAAGCTGATGCATTACTTGGCGGTGCAACTTATTCAACAGCTGATACAGTTAGACCAGCTCTACAAATTGTTAAAACTAAAAAGGGAGCTAATTTAGTTAGTTCATCATTCATTTTATTTAGAGAAAAAGATGGAAAAGAAGAAAAGATTGCTATGGGTGATTGTGCAATTAATATTTCTTATGAAGATACAGTTGATAAGGTAACTGGTGAAGTTACTTTAACAGGTGCTAGAAAGTTAGCAGAAGTAGCTGTTGAAACAGCAAAGACTGCATCATTCTTTGGAATTGATCCAAAAGTTGCTGTACTTAGCTTCTCTACATATGGTTCTGGTAAAGGTGGAACTGTTAAGTTAAGTCATGATGCAGTTATTGAAGCTAGAAACATTGATCCTAATTTAGTAATTGATGGAGAATTCCAATTTGATGCTGCAGTAAGCCCAGTAGTTGCAAAAACTAAATGTCCTGATTCAAAAGTTGCAGGTCAAGCTAATACATTCATTTTCCCACTAATTGAAGCTGGTAACATTGGTTATAAGATTGCTCAAAGACTTGGTGGATATGAAGCATATGGTCCAATCCTACAAGGATTAAATGCACCTATTAATGACTTATCACGTGGATGTAACGCTGATGAAGTTTATAAGATGGCTATAATCACTGCTGGTATGGCTGAATAATAAAAAATAGACAAAAAAGACTCTTTTTGCACTAGTCAAGTAAAAGTAGACAATTAAATAAAAAGGCCTAGAACCCCTGTTCAGTTTTAAACTGTATAGGGGTTTTATATTTTAATGAATATGCTGGGCGCTCAT